>QWCB01001356.1_pt1 | contig 31499 bp, 26 predicted proteins | sample 1972511 | NCBI WGS metagenome assembly QWCB01 (sample SAMN09866719, study PRJNA288562) | Human gut metagenome isolate term5_stool, whole genome shotgun sequencing... | isolation source: gut | host: Homo sapiens | place: USA: California | reverse complement strand
CTCTCCCCATTCATTTGCGGGTGCAAGTTAGTCAATTCACTTCAGTTAGTTTTTATGTGGGTGGCTTCTCCCCCAGCACTTCAAAATAGGAATTAGCCCTGTAGGGACGCACAGATCATACGTTCGTTTCGCGACTCGTGTCGCTTTTTTTATAAATTTGCAATCAAGGTTGGCTTGCTACCGACTCTTGCGCTCTTATAGACAATTCTCTCTCTCGCATCACTAATCAATTCAAAAATATCTTTATGAGACAAACGCTACAATCATGTGCTGTCACTGTACCTCGCCCTGTAGGATCCACTACATGGGTCGGGCGATTCCTCCCTAGGGTGGCTCTAATAGGGTTGCTCCTCTGGACCCTCTGTCTAAGAGTAGGTGCCCAGACGCCTTATCCTACTGAGAGCTACTCACTTTCTACTGATGGGACGACACTCTCTAAGTGGAAAGGTAACGAGACGGAGATCGATCTCTCTGCAGACCCAGCCTTTGACAATGTGACCACCATCGGGCAGTGGGCTTTTTCCTACAAAAAGAGCTTAGAGCGTGTGACCTTGTCGTCAAAGGTGGAGAAGCTTGACAAAGCAGCCTTCTCAGACTGCTCAGCGCTTAGCGAGATCGTACTATCTTCTTCACTTAAGACGGTCGCTTACAAGGCGTTCTTTAGGTGTGAAAAGCTTACCGAGCTGTCGCTACCTCTAGGCGTGGAGTCTCTTGGCGAGCTAGCCTTCGGACAGTGTACCGCTCTAGAGACGCTTACCCTCCCCAGTAGCCTCAAGGAGATCGGTGTGCAGACCTTCTATAAGTGTAGCGCGCTACGCAATATAACCTGCATGGCAGAGGTCCCCCCGACGGCGACGGCGAGCGCATTCGATGAGGACTGCTGTGCTAATGCTCAGCTATCAGTCCCTGAGTCTGCGGTGGAGACATACAAGGCGACGGCTCCTTGGAGCAACTTTGTCAATATAGTGGCTCTGCAGGGAGGAGGTTACCCCAAGGCTAGCTACGAGCTCTCGGCAGATAAGACGACACTGGTCAAGTGGACTGGCGCTGAGAGTGATATAGATCTAACACAGGACAAAGCATTCGTCGCACTCAAGACTATCGGTGGCGAAGCTTTCAAAGGTCTCGCAACGCTAGCATCGATCGTCGTCCCCGAGGGCGTTGAGAAGATAGAGATGGAGGCCTTCGAGGGGTGTACGAAGCTAACCGTCCTACAGCTTCCTACGACTCTTAAGACGCTGGGGACCTCTGCTTTTAAGGGGTGTACATCCCTCCTAGAGGTAACTCTCCCCGAGGGGGTGACAGCACTACCTGCCTCAGCTTTTGAGGAGTGTGGATCGCTCGTGAGCATCCACTTCTCTGATAGGATGACCGTCGTGGGGAATAGAGCGCTAGCCTCTTGCAAAGCGCTGCGCACACTCTTCCTCCCTGGATCTGTCAGCTACATTGATCAGGGGGCTTTCATTGATTGCGATGCGCTACGCACCATCTTTTGCTATGCAGTGACCCCACCCACGACCAATCAAGGGATCTTCTCTTCGACGACCTGTAGCAAGGGTATCCTTGTCGTCCCCGCACCCACTGTAGCGAGCTATAAGGAGGCCACTCCCTGGAAGGAGTTTATGCACATCGATGGCATACAGAGCGCCTATCCCGAGAGTAGCTACAAGCTCTCTGATGATAAGAGGACACTCATCCGCTGGTCAGGCTCTGAGGCTACTATCAATATGGCCGCAGACCCAGCCTTTGCCAATCTGCTTACGATCGGTGAAAACGCATTCTACGAGGCTGAGGAGCTGGTGTCGATCACGCTGCCTTATGGAGTGACAACGCTTGAGAAGCAAATCTTCGTCAACTGTCCTAAGCTGACGCAGGTCACGCTACCCGCTGAGATTACGAAGATCGGTGAGTGGACCTTCTCTGGTTGTAATGCCCTCGAGAGCATTCAATTGCCAGAGCGGATGACTACGCTAGAGAAGTGCCTCTTCGCACACTGCAAGGCACTCAAAGAGGTGACCCTCCCTGCGGGCCTAACGACTATCGGGAGTAAAGTCTTCTTTGAGTGTAGTGAGCTAGCTACGATAGCGCTCCCGAGTAGCTTAATCTCCATCGGGGAGTGGGCTTTCGCACGATGCACTAAGTTGACAGCTGTCGAAATCCCAGGAGCAGTGACAACCATTGAGACGTCTGCCTTTGCTGAGTGTCCAGCTCTGCAGAGCGTGACGCTCTCAGATCAGCTCAGCACGCTAGGAGACTGGGCGCTGTCACACTGTACAAGCCTTACGGAGATCGTACTACCAGCCTCTCTAGCCTCTATCGGCAGGCATGCCTTCACCGAGACACCGCTGACCAAGATAACGGTCATGCGTAGCGAGCCAGCCACGACGACAGAGAAGTTTGTTGATCAGTCTGTCTACACGACAGCGCTCCTCTACGTGCCAGAAGATGCCGTTGATAAGTACAAGACGACAGCCCCCTGGTCCTCCTTCCAGCATATACAGGCGAGGGTTGTGATCAGCTATCCTGCTGAGAGCTACCAGCTCTCTGACGACAAGACGACCCTAATAAAGTGGTTAGGCGCAGAGACAGAGATCGACCTCTCGGCAGACGAAGCTTTTGCCAAGGTAACGACCATCGGCCCCAAGGCTTTCGAAAAGAAAGCGATTACATCCATTGTGCTACCCAACACGGTCACAAAGATTGATGATGAAGCATTCTCCGAGTGTGCTAGTCTCTCCTCCGTGACACTGTCTGGTGCTTTAGCGGAGATCGGCCAATGGGGCTTCTACAAATGTGTAAGCCTGGAGCATCTAGCACTGCCCTCTTCACTCCGACGCATCGGGAAGTGGGCATTCTTCAAGTGCGATAAGCTCACCGATGTCAAGCTCCCCGACGGTCTTGAGAGCCTCGGCTACAAGGCTTACTCGGGCTGTACTGCTATCAAGGAGATTGCCATACCAAACTCTGTCAAGGAGATAGATATATGGGTCTTTGAAAAGTGTACAAGCTTAGAGCGTGCCACCTTCGGAGAGGATGTCCCAACGACTGGTACATGGACCTTCTCAGGCTGTACCGCACTGACCGAGGTCGTCCTACCTAAGCATATAGATAAGATAGGAGAGGCTACCTTCTACAACTGTCGCAAGCTGCCTACCATCGAGATCCCAGCTTCTGTCAAGGAGATAGAGAATATGGCGTTCTCTGGTTGCGAGTCGTTTACCACGGTGGTGCTACCATCAGAGGTCAAGGGAATCGCCAACAAAGCGTTTGCCTCCTGCTCTAGTCTCAGCAGTATTACGATCCCCTCCAAGACCTCTTGGATAGGAGACGAAGCGTTTAAGGCTTGTCTCGTGCTCGACTCTGTTATTTGCAATGCGGCCAAACCACCGCTATGTGGCAATGCTCCATTTGAGAGCGTGACCTATGAGCGTGCTTTCCTCAAGGTCCCCGAGAGCGCTAGCGAGCTCTACAAAAAGAGTCTCCCCTGGAGTAACTTCAAGAAGACAACGGCTATCGAAAGCCCTCTGACGACTAACGATAGTGACCTACAGATAGTCATCGATGGTGGACGGCTACTGGTCACTGGAGCTACAAGCGTGCAGGTATACAGCATGGAGGGCCTACTCCTCGAGAGTAGCTCTAGGATGCAGGCTGGAGAGACCTTTATGGTCAACCTGCCTCAGGGTATCTACCTAGTGTCTGCTGATAGGACCAGTAGCGTGGTGGAGATGCCGTAAAGCCACAGAGACTATAGTCATGACGCTACGCCAAGTGTGTCTCGCAAGTTTTACGAAACACCGCTTAGCAGACGGCTATTGAAAATAGTCTTACCTTTGTACTTGGGGGGAGGAGAGCCTCTCCCCCACTACTACTAATCTAATTAACCCGAAAACGAACCTATGAAAAGAACTCTATTTGTAACGCTCCTGCTGGCTTGCAGTGTAGCACTTTTTGCCTCTTGTGGGCAAACGAAGGACTGGCACCTTAGCGAGCAGTGCTCGAAATCTCTAAATGAGCGCTATCCCAACGCCCGCATCCTGGATGTGGACTACGACGATGGCATGGTCGAAGTAGAGATACGGCACGACAAGAAGGAAAAAGAGGGACTCTTCACAAACTCCTGCGAGTGGATCTCCACGAGCTGGGATGTCGCACAGAGAAACGTCCCCGCTGTCGTCATGCAGGCGCTCCAGCAGAAGTATCCCAATGTACGCATTGACGATATCGACTTCATAGAGATGCCACAGGGCTCTTACTATCGCTTTGAGATAGAGCGGACTGGTGCGCAAGACGAGTACGTCTACATCACGCCTCAGGGGGTGATCACCGAGGTCAACGTCTATCACAAGTAATCCGCTAGCTACTATATAGCAATAACTCACAAGGCGGGCTAGACCATGGCGTCTAGTCCGCCTTGCTGTATCATATCCGCCACTGGTTGAGTTAACCCAAATCTCACGGAAGGGTGTATGACTACTGCTCGTAGTGAGCGGTAGGGTTGGGGGGATAGACTTTGTCTCCCGTAGATTTGGACTAGTCGTTGCGTCCCTCTTCTTTGTAGACTGCTGAGCCGCTTCCAACGCATAGACGTCTCTTGAGTACACGAGGGTACAGTGTCAGGGCTGACGCATTATGACAATGAATAAGTAGCATCTACGGAGGAAATCGGAAATCCCTCGGTGGGGACTTTTGCTTTTCCAGTGAGGAACGAAAAAATCCCTCGGACTGATGATCCCATTCTTCCGAAGTTTCATTTGCTTCTTCCGAAGTTTTAGTTCACCCCTTGGTAGAGAATTTTCGTTTTCCACCGAGCTATTCGAAAATCCCTCCCGAAACGAGTAACGGTTGTAGGGACGCTCGGGAGTATCGAGTCGGAGGGCGTCCGTCCCGTCAAAGCGAGACGAGTAACGGTTGTAGGGACGCACGATCTGTGCGTCCGTTGTATCAAAGGTTACATCGTCAGGGTTTTAACGGGGACGGACGCACAGATCGTGCGTCCCTACAACCGTTACACGTCTCCCTTTAACCACTAAACACACAAGAAGAGCTCCGCAGGATCTGTGTCCTACGGAGCTCTCTCTTATTATAGTCTGACAAACTTATCGTCTGTCAGATCGTGCGCATTAGTGCTTGACGACGAGGCGCTGTGTAGCACCCTCGGTGACTACGAGATAGGTACCATCGCTCAGTGCGGTGAGGTCTATCTGTAGGCGACCCGAGCGGTCAGCCGCTAGGCGTGTGATCAGCTGTCCATCGAGCGTGTAGAGTGCTACGGCTGCCTCAGGTGCTAGACCTGTGACGGTAGCGGACTCACTTGCGGGGTTAGGATAGATGACAAACGCATCCGTAGCGACTGCATCAATGCCCGTGTGGTCGACGAACTCAGCAACGACCTCCGTGTCCTTGGTGACGGTGAAGGTCTTATCCTTGAGGATGTCCTCACCATTTGCCGTAAGCTTGGTGAGTTCGCACTTATCGTTGGCACCCTTAGCTACGACGGTCAGCTTCGTTCCCTCGGGAACAGCCTTGAGATCGACCTTCTCCTTGATAGTGATCGTGCCGTGCTTGTTGCTCTTCAGGGTAACGACGTAGTTCTTCTGTAGCTTGGTAAAGGTAGCCTTGACCTCCGTAGCACCCTTCATCACAAAGGACTTGGTAGCTAGGATATCCTCAGTGCCAGCCGTAAGCGCTGTGAGCTCGTAGCCGGTCTCGGGTGTAGCCTCGATGGTTACCTTAGTACCCTCGGTGACCTTGTCACCAGACTTGACCACCTTGTCACCTACCTTAGCTACGAGGCTACCGCCATTTGTAGCAGTGAGGGTGAGCGGATAGACCTTCTTGAAGACTACCTTGAGGTCGAGGTTAGACTTGAGGTCATACTCGAGCTTCTCAGGATTGCTAGGCGTGACATCCTTACCATTAGCCATCCAGCTTACGATCTTATAGCCGTCGTTAGCCTTTGCGGTAAAGGTGAGATAGATTTCATCTCCAGAGAATTTGGCGCCCGTCTCAAAGGGAACCTCTTCGTCCTTGTCTCTGTCATAGTGCGTTGCTGTGACCGTACCTCCCTCCTTAGGATCAGCTGCAAAGGAGACCGTGTACTCCTCGGCAGGAGCTGTACTCTTGAAGTGAGCTACGACATTGAGAGCTCCAGTGAGCTCGGTAGCGTACTTCTCTGGGGCGGTAAAGTCTGGGGTAGCGTCGACACCATTGACCGTAAACTTCTCAAACTCATAGCCAGCGTATGCCTCAGCAACGAAGGTTACGTATTTGCCAGCAGGAACCTTGTCTCCAGAGAATATATCACGGCTACTGAAGCCCTCGGCGTAAGATGCCGTGACGGTACCACCCTCAACGGGATCGGCAGCGAAGGTGACGGTGTACTCATCGTTCGTATCGCCCTCCTTCTTGAAGTAGACCTGAACGTCAGAGTTCTCTTGGATTGCCATTGATAGCATATTGTCATTGCCAGCGAAGGTGTCCTCCTTGCCGTTGACAGTCCACTTCTCTACAGTGTAGCCTTCATTAGCCTCTGCTTGGAAGAACAGGTTTGCAGCATAGGGGACCTCATCTCCACTGTTTACTGAGTAGGGATCTCCAGAGGCTGGATAGACCAAGACAGATAGCTTACCACCTTCAGTAGCTACACCGTAGGTTAGCGTTACCTTACTGGGCGCTGGAGCATTCTGCTTGAAGACAGCCTCTACAGTAAGATCTGCATGGCTGGTGTGATTGTACACATTAGGCTGGTAATCATCGAGAGGTGTCTCCTCGCCATCGATAATCCACTTCTCTAGCACATAGCCTGGGTTTGCCGTAGCTGTGAATGTGAGCCAAGAAGATTCTTTAACTCGATCTCCAGACTGGAAGGGGACTTGTGTATAACCTTCTCCAAAGTAAGTAGCTGTCACGGCACCACCCTCGTTAGGTGTGGCGAAGAAGGTGACGATGTGACCCTCAGTCGCTGTGCCCTCCTTGAAGTGTGCCTTGATATCGTTGGTACCCTCTATGACCGTGTACTCAATGGTCGCCTGGTTGGGGTAGAGCTCCTTGCCATTGATCGTCCAGCCAGATACAGTGTATCCAGTAGCAGGTGTAGCAACGAACTTGAGTACCTTGCCGACGGGGATAGACTCACCACTGGCCACGGGTGAATCATCTAGCTTGTCTGTACAAGCGAGTGAACCCTCGCCGTCGTATGTAAAGGTAACGACAGCCTTAGGCGCTGCGGTCGATACAAAGTTAGCCACGATCGTGTTGGCCTTGTTCGCTTGGACCTCGTAAGAGATCTGTGTTTTCCCTGCGAGCGTGTCTACGCCATTGACTGTCCAATCACGTAGCTTAGTCTCAGCCTCAGCCGTCGCAGTGAAGGTTAGCTTGGTACCCTCTAGAATGGAATCGCCAGAGTTTATCTTGTCGCCATAGTATCCGATCTTACCCTCTATGGCACCACCTCCATTTGCAGAGAAGGTGACAGGTAGCTTAGCGAGCTTTCGGAAGTACGCCTTGAAGGAGATATCCTCCGTTACTACGTAGTCGTAGATTTTCTTATCTGTACACTCGGTACTACGTTCGCCATTTATCTCCCAGTAGTCAAACTCATAGCCCGATTCGGTGTAAGCGTAGATTGAGATCTTGCTTCCTTCTGGCACAGGATCTCCAGACTTTAGAGAGTCATAGTTACGGTCTTTGACCTCTATACTACCACCCTCCTTTGAAGAGACGTGAAACGTCACATAGCAGGGTGTATACTTCACAAACTCGACACGCACTGTGTCTTCAGCATCGAAAGTGTAATAGTAATCAGATTTATCATTGGAACTCTCGTCAACCTTACCATTGACAATCCAGCTCTTGACCATATAGAGGGAGTCAGGGACAGTTTTGAAGTCAACGCTTGAGCCCTTCTTTATGGGGTAGCCATCCTTGACAGGGACGTAGGAGAAGTCAGCGTACATGCGTCCTGTCAGCTTACCTCCCTCACTACTGGAGAAGTGTATTGGGAAAGTTCCCTCGTCAGCACCCTCAGCAAAGTGAGCAATGATGGAGACTTCTTTGTCTGTAAGCTTATAGGTAGTAGCGCTTGACTTAGAGAGGGTGTCTCCTGCGAGCGTCCAGCAGACGAAGTGATACCCTTCACTAGGCTTAGCAAGGAGTGCTACAGAAGACCCTTCGGAGACTTTGTCTCCCGAAGCTATCTCTGCGTAGGAGAAGTTGTAGCCCTGTTCCACTTTTTTGAATCCTGAGACCTCCCCGTTTGCCTCTGCAGAGAAGTTGACTGGGAACTTGTCCTTCAGTCGTGCAAAGAGCTTGACATGGGTGTCTTCCATTATTTGAAGATCTATAGAGCTCTTTGTGTAGCTGGTACCGTTGATTTCCCAGTGATCAAACTTGTAGTCAGGGTCAAACTGAGCAGCAAGAGAGAGCATGGAGCCTCGCTTGAGTTTGCTGCCAGATGTGACGGGCACCCAATCGACGGAAGCCTTTACCTGAGCGCCTTCAGTAGCCTCAAAGGTGAGCTGATTATATACTTGGTCACCGACTTCTACGCTGATCGTAGACTCTGCGATAACAGAATAGGTGATCTCTTTCTTGCCGTAGTACTTGTTGTTCTTTTTGCCATTGATAGTCCAGTCTCCTACGACCTTGCCCTCATTAGGTGTCACCTTAAGGGTCACATCTGCACCAGCAGGGACTTTATCTCCATCGTTGATTGTTTTTGGTTCCCAATAGGTGCCAGTATAGGCTTCTATTTTACCTTCTCCAACGATGGAGAAATGAAGAGGATAGCCCTCTGCAGGTGCTATCTTAAAGTGTGCCACCACGTTGAGAGGCCCCTCGATAGTTTCTGTCTCAAGGGTTCTGTCGGTGACATCGCTACGCTCACCATTGATCTCCCAATAGTCTAGCTGATAGCCCTCCTCAGGAACCCCAAAGAAATTGAGTGTCACTCCTGGAGCAAGTTCTTGGCCTGAGTCAATTGCCTGATACGGATAGTCAATAGTTGCAGTAATCGTACCCCCTTCGGATGGCTCCGCCGAAAAGGTCACGGGGTAGGTCTTCTGACCGTAGAGCCGTGGCACTGCGAATGCTAAGAAGCATAGCAGGATAGGTAGTAGTCTTTTCATAAGCTTGTAACTAGTTTAGTGTATAAAAATCTCGTTGGTTATATAGAGGACAAGCTCTCTTAGAATTCTCTACCTCTCCTTCCACCTCTTACTGCGCTACAACTGGTTGCAACGTGGTAAGACGCGAGAGAAAACGCGAGGAGTCGTTGAAGCCTTCCCTCTTCAAGGGCGAAATTAAGCATTCTTTTTCTAAAAAGCAAATGCGATCCGCCCGCTGACTTTCGGAAGGAATTTTTGAACAGCTCACGAGGAAATAGAAATCCTACACAGAGGCGCGGAGAATTTCTTCGGAAGAATGAAATGAAAGTTCGGAAGAATGAAATCATAAGTCCGAAGAATGTGTTTGTGCCTCGGTGGAAAATCAGGAATCCCTCCGAAGAGATTTCGAATTTCCTCGGAGGGGTGGGGGATTAGAGGTTAGAGCTGTTGGAGTGTGTCGGAGCTATCGGAGTGATCGGAGGTGTCGGAGTCATCGGAATGATCGGACTTTCAACCTCTATCTTCTAACCTCTATTCTCTAACTTCTAATCTCTAACCTCTAATTTCGCTACCTTTGCAAGAGGCTTCTGGAGGAGCCTTTTTAATCTAGAGACTGATCTATGCGATTGCTTATAGCACGTCACGGAGAGACTGAGGAGAATTTGCTCTCTATTTGTCAGGGACAGACTGCTGGCACGCTAACCCGACGAGGGGTGGCGCAATGTCTACAGTTGGGGGACAAGCTGAAGGGGTATTCCATCACACATATATATAGTAGTGATCAGCTACGGGCGCGGCGCTCGGCTGAGCTGATGATCTCTACGAGTGGCTGTAAGGCGCCTCTGACGCTGGACAGACGGTTGCGCGAGCGTTGTTTCGGGCGATGGGAGGGGCATCCCTTTGTTGAGCTACCGCCACTAGAGGAGGAGCCACACGAGATCGAGTCGGTGGAGGCGATTGCGGCGCGTCTGCAGAGCTTTCTAGAGGAGCTGCAAGAGCGACACGGTAGCGATGATCTGGTGCTACTCATGGGTCACGGCTTTACGATGAGGGTGCTAGAGGCTTTGCTACAGGGAGGTCCCTTGGACAAGGTGGAGGAGATCACCTTCCTCCCGAATGGGGACTACCGTCTATATGAGGATGGCAAGCTCTGCCAGCGCCCTCGAGTGATCTACATATCGGGTGGCCAGCGCAGTGGCAAGAGTGGCTACGCACAGCGACTGGCGCGCTCGCTGTCGGATCGACCTATCTACCTGGCTACGGCACGTCACTGGGATGAGGAGTTCGAGCGTCGCATAGCGCGTCACCAAGCGGATAGGGGTCCGGAGTGGACTACCATCGAGGAGCCACGCTATCTGAGCCAGACGCCGATTGCTGGGCGTGTCGTGCTGATCGACTGTGTGACGCTATGGCTTACGAATATATACAGCGACCTGGAGTTTGACGCTGAGGCTTCGCTCAGTGAGGCGCGCCGTGAGTGGCAGGAGCTGCTACATCACTGCAAGGCGGAGGCGCTGATCGTGGTGAGTAACGAGATCGGCATGAGCCTACACGCTCCTGATGCGGGGTCTCGAGCTTTTGTAGATCTACAAGGGTGGGTCAACCAATATATCTCTGCCACGGCTGATGAGGCTTACCTGATGGTCTCTGGGAGAGCTTTGCGCACGGAACTTATTTCAGACTTATATAGAGAAGAGAGAAGATGACTTTTGAGGAAACACTACAAGAGCGGATCGACAGCCGCACGAAGCCAAAGGGTTCGCTGGGGCAACTGGAGCGCATCGCCTACAAGGTGGGCCTGATACAGCATAGCGTGACGCCTCAGCTGATCGACCCCGTGCTACTGGTGATGGCTGCGGATCACGGGATCGTCGAGGAGGGCGTGAGCCCCTGTCCTAAGGAGATTACTTGGCAGCAATGTATCAACTTCGTCTCGGGCGGAGGGGCTTGTAGTGTCTTGGCTCGGCAAAATGGCTTTCGCCTGCGGGTCATAGATGTGGGCGTCGACTACGACTTCCCTGAGGCTTGTCGCATTGAGTCGGCTAAGGTAATGCACGGCACCCGCAATATGCTTCGCGAGCCAGCTATGACGACTGAGGAATGCGCTGAGGCGATGCTGATTGGCGCCCAATGTGTGGCTCAAGAGGCGGAGCGCGGAAGTAATGTGATAGCCTTCGGCGAAATGGGTATCGGCAACACTTCGCCAGCAACGCTGATCCTGCACAAGATCACGGGACGCTCTATCGCCTCGATCATTGGTCCTGGCTCGGGACTGCGTGGCTCGGGGCTAGAACATAAGACGAATGTGCTCGAGGCGGTGGCTGCACGCTACAATCCGCAGAGCCCTATGGAGCTATTGTCGCAGATGGGCGGACTAGAGATAGCGGCTATCTGCGGAGGCGTCCTAGAGGCTTACAAGAGAGGTATGCTAATCCTTGCGGATGGGGTGATTGCTACCTCAGCTTTTATGGTGGCACACGAGATGGAGCCACGTATTGTGGACAATGTGCTCTTCACTCACACCTCCGAGGAGCCAGGGCATCAAGCGATGATCGACTACCTAGGCGGAGAGGCGATCCTATCGCTGGGAATGCGCCTCGGCGAAGGGACGGGGGCTCTCGTTGCCTATCCGATCATTCAGTCGGCCGTCGCCTTTATGAATAACATGCGTGGCTTTGCCGACGCGGCGGTCTATCGTGTAGACAAGTAAAAAGGGGCTTTTGATCTATGGCTTTGCACCTGCTACGCACGATACGCTCTGAGTGGGACCTACTTCGTCTCTCGCTGCTCTTCTACACCCGCATACCAGTGGGGCATGTGGAGTATCATGAAGAGCGGATGGGGGAGTCCTTTCGCTACTTTCCTCTGCTGGGCGCGATCGTCGGAGTGCCGATGGCGGGGATCTATGCGTTGGCTGGCTACTACCTGCCAAACGCCGTGGCTGCTGTGATGAGTGTGATCGTTGGCTTGGTCGTCACGGGCGGGATGCACGAGGATGGCTTGTCGGACTATTGCGATGCCTTCGGAGGGTATCACGATAGGGAGACGACGCTGCGCATTATGAAGGACAGCTCGACGGGCGTGTACGGTATACTGGGGCTAGTGATGCTCCTGATGAGTCGTGTCGTCCTGCTGAGCTACATACCTTACGAGACCGCCATCGGGACGATCGTGGCAATGGCTGTGGTGGCGCGCTGGATGCCTATCCTCGTGATGCGTCTCTCGACCTACGCTCGTAAGAGTGGCGAGGCGAGCAAGGCGACGCATTTGCGACAAGCGGTCACGACGAAGACGCTGCTCATTGCGGCTGTCTGGGCGATCTTGGCACTCCTCCTCTTGCCTTGGCAGGCGGCTGTCGTGGCTCCGGTGCTGATGACGGGACAAACGCTCCTAATCATGCGCCTTAGCAACAAACGTATCGGCGGACACACGGGCGATGTGCTGGGAGCTATCGAATGCTTTGCCGAGCTAACGCTACTGCTGGTCACGCTTGTGGTAACTATCTACGCTTGATCGGTATATGAGTCTTTACCTCGTGCGTCATACTCCCGTTGCCCTACCGCAGGGCATCTGCTACGGCTGGCTCGAAGTGCCACTCTCGGAGGAGTACCCTCGCTATGTTCGGCAGATCATCGCAGAGCTGAGGGAAGTCCAGCTAGACAAGGTCTATAGTAGTCCGTCGCTCCGCTGTGTTGTCCTCGCTGAGGCGATAGCCCTGACAAAGGGGCTGACCGTTCGTCAGGACGAGCGACTGCGCGAGCTGAACTTTGGGGCGTGGGAAGGGCTCCCTTGGGAGGAAGTCTACGAGCAAGAAGCGGGACGTGCGTGGTTTGCCGACTACTGGCACGCTAAGACGGCGGATGGCGAGAGCCACGACGACTTATTGGCGCGGGTAGCCGACTTTGAGGCGGAGCGAGACAAGGGAAGTCAGACGCTCCTTGTGACGCACGCTGGTGTCATTCGCGCTTATCGTATCTTGCTGGGCAAGCTTTCGCCTAGCGAAGCGATGGCGCTAGAGGTTAACTTTGGAGAGATATATCAATATGAGTAAGCTAAAGCCGATTATGCTCGTCGGAACTGGCTCCGACGTGGGGAAGTCCATCGTAGCGACAGGCATCTGTCGTATCTTGCTGCAGGAGGGGTACAAGCCCGCTCCCTTTAAAGCGCAAAACATGTCGCTCAATAGCTATCCTACTCCCGAAGAAGGCGAGATAGGTCGTGCGCAAGCGGTGCAAGCTGAGGCGTGCGGGATACCTTGTCACACCGATATGAACCCGATCCTCCTCAAGCCGACGGCCGATCAGACGACGCAGGTAATCCTCCACGGCAAGGCGGTGGGCAATCAGTCGGCACGCTCTTACTTCAACGTTGAGCAGCGCAAGCCTCTCTTTGTAGAGGCGATGAAAGCGTTCGACAGACTAGCGAGCCAGTACAACCCGATCGTGATAGAAGGCGCGGGAAGTATCTCGGAGGTCAACCTCTGGCCCATGGACATCGTCAATATGCGGGTGGCTCTGCGGACGGGCGCTGACGTTTACCTCGTGGCAGACATCGAGCGCGGAGGGATCTTCGGCAGTCTCTACGGGACGATCGAGCTCTTGCCCCCAGCAGAGCGTGCTGCGATCAAGGGGATCATCATCAATAAGTTCCGAGGCGACAGCTCGCTCTTTGACTCTGGGCGAAAGATTCTTCAAGACTTAACCAAAGTCCCTGTCGTAGGACTGCTCCCTTACCTGCCGAATATGCAGATCGATGCGGAGGATGGTGTCTCCATCGACAGCTATGCCGCACAGCCTCGCCCCGATACGCTCAATGTGGCGGTGGTACGACTGCCGCACATCTCCAACTTCACCGACTTTGACTCGCTACGCTTCATCTCTGGCGTCACGCTCTACTTCACTTCCGACGCTGAGGCGCTCCGCCAGGCGGATATCATCATGCTCCCCGGCAGTAAGAACACGATCGACGACCTCCTCTGGCTACAAGCCGAGGGTCTCGAGGCGGTCATCCAGGCTCATCACAAGGCAGGTCGGCCACTCTACGGCATTTGCGGAGGTTATCAGATGATGGGTCTGCGCATCACCGACACCGATGGCGTTGAGGGTGAGCCGCGCACCGTACGTGGTCTGGGACTTCTGCCCACTGAGACCACGCTGCAGAGCAATAAAGCGGTGCGTACCTCCACTTTTACCTACCTTCCCACGGGTACCCCCGACTGTCAAGGCTACGAGATCCACTGCGGGGTCACGCAGCCCGTCGATGCGCCCGAGTCGCCGGTAGTTATGAGGGCTGGCGAAACGCCCGACGGCTACTGGGTCTCCCCTCGCTTGTGGGGAAGCTACATGCACGGCATCTGGGACAATGAAGCGATCCTGCAGCAGATCCTGCACGAGGTAGCGCCTGAGCGAACCTTTCACCTAGAGCGAACCTTCGCTACCCGCGAAGCCGCCTACGACCGCCTTGCTGAGCACATGCGTCAGCATCTTGATATAGAGTACATGCTCCAAAGTCTGCGCAACGTATGATAGTAGGACACGGGGACGACCGATACAGCTACGGAGCGCTCGTGCGCTACGACTTCTCCAGCAATGTGCCTTATCGCAACCATGCTGGCGAAATCATCAGCCACCTCTCAGGACGACTAGAGAGCCTAACCCACTATCCAGACCCTCAGGCGAAAGAATTGCGCGAGCTCTTAGCTGAGCACTGGAATATAGACCCCGACTGGCTACTGGTGACCAGTGGATCGACGGAAGCTTTCTATCTCTTAGCCCATCTCTTTGCGGGAGGCAAGACGCTCATCACCGTTCCCTCCTTTGCTGAGTATGAGGACGCTTGCCAGCTCTATCGCCATCACCTCACCTATATCCCGACGGGTGCCATAGCCAGCCAAAGCACTCCTGCCGATCTCCTCTGGAGTGCTCTGCCAAACAATCCTGATGGTGACATCTCTCATCGTGCGGCGCTCCTCAATTACTGCACGGCTCATCCAGATAGTTACGTAATCGTGGACGAAGCCTACGCAGAGCTCTGTGCCGAGCCGGTGACGCTCCTAGACGAAGTGGCGCATCACCCCAATCTGATCCTCGTTCGTTCGCTGACCAAGAGCTTCGCGCTCCCAGGCATACGTCTCGGCTACATCGTCGCTCACCCCTCGCTACTGGCGCGCTTAGAGCCGCTCCGCTCGCCCTGGAGTGTCAATGCCCTTGCCCTAGAGGCTGGCGCTTACATTTGCCAGCATTACGACCGGTTACTGCCTGATGCCACGGGCTTAGTGCGGGAGGCACAGCATCTCGCTCATGAGGTGGCGCAGATCGCAGGCATCTCGCTGATACCCAGCCCCACACCTTACTTCCTCGCTTGTCTAGATGAGGGACGTGGCACCGCAGCCCAGCTCAAGGAGTACCTCGTCGAGGAGCATGGCGTCTTGATCCGTGATGCGGCCAATTTCCGCTCTCTCTCGCCGCGCCACTTCCGCCTCTCGGTACAGTCTCCCGAAGCTGGTCAGGCGCTACTTCGAGGTTTGTCAAGCTACCTATAGTATGTACCCGCTACTCTTCGGACTCCTCCTCGACCTGCTCCTCGGCGATCCACGCTGGGCGCTCCATCCGATACGACTCTTCGGCCAGCTCATCGCATGGGGCGAGCGCTGGCTCAACCATCCGCCACATCAGAAGGCAAAAGGCACGCTCCTCGCCCTCACACTTGTGCTGGGCGTCTGGGGCTTTTTCTTTGCTATCGAATGGCTCCTGGCGGACTATCGTTACGTCCTATTGGCTTGGCAAACGGTTTTCTTCTTCTTTGCTATCTGTCCGCGAAGCTTGATCGGCGAAGCCTTGGCGGTAGAGCGCTACGTGGTGGCTGGCGACCTCGAGGGAGCTCGCAAGCGTCTCTCCTGGATCGTGGGTCGTGACACCTCGCAGCTCACCTTTGCGCAGATCCGCACCGCCGTCCTGGAGACGCTTGCGGAGAATCTCTCCGATGGCGTCATCGCTCCGCTCTTTTTCTACGCTCTGGGTGGCGTGCCGCTCATGATGGCTTATAAAATGATCAACACGCTCGACTCCATGATCGGCTACAAAGACCCACGCTACAAGGACTTCGGCTACTTTGCCGCACGTATCCTTGATGACGCTGCGAACTATATCCCGTCTCGTCTCACGGCACTCCTGATGCTCCTCGTGGCTCCGAGTCGACGAGCCGTGCGCACCGTCTGGCGGGATGCACGCAAGCATGCCAGCCCCAACTCGGGCTATCCCGAGTCCGCTCTGGCGGGGATCCTCGGCGTACAGTTTGGCGGGCCCAACATCTACCACGGCATGCTCGTCGAGAAGCCCTACATCGGCACCCCGCTCCACGCTGTCACCGCACAGACCCTGCGACGCACCATCGTCATCGTCATCGCCGTCACGCTCCTCGCCAGCCTCCTCGTCCTCCTCACCTATCTCTACCGCTAGTAGCGCCCCATCGTCCATTTCCTCCGAGGAATTTCAAAACGCCTCCGTGGCTCTTTTTGATTCCCTCCCGAGGCGTGAGAAAACTCTTCGGACTTATGATTTCATTCCTCCGAAGTTTCACTTCATTCTTCCGAAGAATTTTTCATCGCCTCGGTGGAGAATCGAGACTTCCTCCTGAGAAGTTGAAATAGACTGGAAGAATCCAAACAAACAGCTACGATCTCCGATAGATTTCTTACCTTTGGGGCGATAGAGTCTATTCATCTAACCAAACATTCCAATGAAATCAACTTATTTATATCTCTCTCTAGCTCTTCTGACGCTAACTCTCCTGACTTCTTGTGGTCCCGATGCAAACAAGCCGACACCCGAGGTGACGGCACTCACGCTCAGTGCCACAACAGCTAACTTGTCAGTGGGCGAGACCCTACAGCTCACAGCCTCCGTTACCCCAGCAGATGCTAAGGTGACCTTCACGACAGATAATGCTGTCGTAGCTACCGTCTGTGAGAAGGGGGTCGTCAAGGCAATCGCTCCTGGCACCGCTACAATCACGGCTCAGGCAGGTGACAAGAAGGCTACCTGCACCGTCACGGTAGTCCACGCTAAGGAGGAAAACGTGACTCTCCTCAACAAGCTCGACGGCAAGAAGTATCCCTCAGGGAAGACCATCGACTATGTCGCCACTATATCCAAAGATGTGGAGAGTTATGCGCCAGAGCTCTTCTTTAGCGTCCTCAAGACGACGAAGTATACCGTATCGCTAAAGTTTGATCAGCCGATCTCTGGATCTATCTGTCTGGGGGAAAACTGCCTACCTGTTACAGATCAGTCCGACTTCGGGAATACTATAGATCTACTAGCAGACGATGAGGAGAGTGCCTACCCTCCAAAGGAAAAGGATCAGCCGACATCTCTAGGCGCTCACATTGATATAACCACGCCTGCAGGGGAGACCTACAAGAACCGCTTGACCATCCAGCTCAAGCCTGCTGATGGTGGCGAGACGCTCTCCTGGACGGTCAACCTTGCCATAACGGTCAAGTAATCTACACTCACGACTAACAGATACAGACATGAAGCATATTCTCACGATACTACTCTCCCTCATCGTAGTCTCCCTAGCACAGGCACAGCTACCTCAGGTCGAGCTCAAGGACCTGCAGAACAATGTGGTCAACACAAGCGAACTGAGCAACGAGGGCAAGCCCTTTATCATCTCATTCTTTGCCACCTGGTGCAAACCTTGTCTGCGTGAGCTCAAGGCGATTCACGAGGAGTACGTCGACTGGCAGGAGGAGACGGGCGTCAAGCTCATCGCTGTCTCCATCGATGAGGGGCAAAACGCTGACCGCGTCAAGCCACTAGTCGATGCCCTAGGCTTTGAGTATGAGGTGCTCCTAGATCCCAATGGGGACTTCAAGCGAGCTATGAATGTCAACATGAGTCCTCATGTCTTCGTCATTGATGGCAAGGGGCGTGTCGCATTCTCTCATAGTGGCTACACCGAGGGTGGTGAGCAGGAGCTCATCGCTAAGGTACGTGAGCTACTAGCCTCTGAGGAGTAGTCGCGGGACGCTCTGACACACTGCATCTATCACACATTCTCTCTTTAGACACTTACCACTGAACCTATGCGGCACTTCGTACAGCGGCTCTGCCTCCTCTCATGGCTCTCTATAGCTGGTCTTACCGTTCTCTCTGCGCAGAGCAAGAGCGAGTGGAAAGCGTGGAACAAGTTCAAGCCTTCCTTTAGCGTGCAGAGCGATATGCTCTTTTCCCTAGACGATAAAGCTAACGGACACGAGTCATGGATGGGCAATAGCTACATCACGGGCACGCTGCGCAACAACTACCTTGAGCTGGGACTACGCTACGAAGACTTGCTCCGCCCGATGCCAGGTCACGAGCCTGAGCAGGGACGAGGCATACCGCATCTGCACCTCAAGGGGTTCATAGGCAAGTATGGCGAGGTGACGCTGGGAGACTTTTACGATCAGTTTGGCTCTGGCATCCTCTTCCGCAGCTATGAGGAGCGCACGCTCGGCATCGACAATGCCGTACGAGGGGTCCACGTAGCCCTCACCCCCTACGACGGAGTTCGACTCAAGGGCTTCACGGGACAGCAGCGCAACTACTTCGACCGCTCCTTCCGCCTCTTTCACAAGGAGCGTGGCTTCATATCAGGAGGCGATGGCGAGCTAGCGATACATCAGTGGGTGCCAGCACTGAGAGACCACCAGATGACCCTTACACTGGGGGGCTCTTATGTCAACAAGGTCGAGGGCGATGAAGTCATCCCCGTAGAGACCACTGGTATGACTGGGGCGATGCGGCTCAACCTGCCCCGTCAGGTGCACGCCTTCGGAGGGCGCGCTAAGTTTACACTCGGGGGCTGGGTGCTCAATGGCGAGTACGCTTACAAGAGTAGCGACCCCACAGCGAGCAACCACTACATCTACGCTCCTGGCTCGGTAGCCATGCTCTCGACCTCCTACTCACAGCGTGGACTGAGCCTCCTACTACAGGCGAAGCGTAGTGAGAACTTTAACTTCCTCTCCGCACGCTCTTCCGTCGGTACGCCACTTCATATCAATCACCTGCCAGCTTTTACCGCTAATCACACCTACACCCTCGCAGCGCTCTACCCCTATGCCACACAGCCAGAGGGCGAGTGGGCACTCCAGGGAGATGTGCGCTACACGATCCCGAGAGGTACCCTACTAGGTGGTAAGTACGGCACGAGTCTGCGGGTCAACTATGCACACATCCGAGGACTCAAGAGCGTTGCTACCGACCGGCTCCCACTAGGCGCCGAGGAGAGCAAGTTATACGGCACAGACGGATATCAGCATCCCTTCTTTGGGATGGGAGAGCTCTACTACTCCGACTTCAACTTCGAGCTGAGCAAAAAGTTTTCTCGTACGGTCTCTCTGACCTTTGAGTACTATCATCAGATCTACAACCAGCTGGTGGTCGAGGGACACGCGATCAATAACCCGCTCGTCTATAGCAACATCTTCGTCCTCGACGGTAAGTTCAGACTAGCTCCGCGCTACACGCTACGCACCGAGCTACAATATCTAAACAGTCGTCAGGCTGAGGGGAGCTGGCTCTTTGGGTTAGCCGAGCTATCCGTAGCGCCTAACTGGATGTTCACCCTCTCTGATCAGTACAATATAGATGCGACCAAGGAGCACTACTACATGGGCTCACTTACCTACGCCAAGGGCAATCACCGCCTACAGCTCGGCTACGGACGTACACGCGCTGGGGTCAATTGTTCGGGAGGCGTCTGCCGCTATATGCCTGAGACGAAGGGAATATACCTAAGCTACAACGGATCCTTCTAGCGCTCCGCCACGTCATTCACGCATTTGACTACAACATTGAGATGAAACTATCTACACGCTATACCATCCTATCCGCTCTAGCCCTGCTCCTCATGGTCTCTTGCAAGCCTATGCCAGAGAGTGAGCGACTCATCCCCAATGAGATCGAGACAACCAGCGGACGCTCCGTACTCATCGAGGACTACAGCGGTGTGCGCTGTATCAAATGCCCAGGCGCTGCCAAGATGATCACCAAGGTCGCCGAAGCTCATGGGGACAAAGTGGTCTTCGTAGCGCTCCACGGGAGCAACAATGCCAGGGTCGGTACGGATCCTCAGGTTGATCCCAAGGAACTATATAGTCCCGAGGCAAAGACCTACTTCGAGCGACTCCAGGCGGGAGGCTCCTTGCCCGTTGCTACCTTCAATCGTCGTCCACTCCCCAGCAATGGAGGCAAGACTTATAACACCAGTCCTTCTCAGTGGCCCGCCGAGATGCAAGCGGTACGTGAACTTCCACAGCTCTACAAGATCGACCTGCAGGTCTCCGAAAGCGACCGAAAGGTAACGACCCGCTGCACCGCCAAGGCACTGGACCCAGCTACCCAAGGGACAGCGCCCGAGCTATACCTACAGCTCTGGCTCATCGAGGACGACATTGTAGCTCCTCAGCTCTTCAGTGAAGGTCTCAAAGCAAACCATCAGCACAATCATATCTTCCGTCAGACGCTCAACGGTATTGACGGGGAGCCTTACCAGCTCGGTCAGAGCTACGACAAGACCAGCGCCATCGAGCGCAAGGTCATCGTGCCCGATCACTGCTCCGTCGTCGCTATCCTCTATGACCACAAGACTGGCGAGGTCTACGAGGTCGCCAAGGCTCCACTCAAGAGTAACTCCACTAACTAGAAAGCAAAAGCTCAACAACAAGTCAAACAGAATAACTTATGCATAAACTAATTACACGCTTAGCGCTAAGTATCACACTCGTTGGAGGCATGCTCCTACCAGCGACTCAAGCTACGGCACAGCAACAGCTCGTAGCGCCAAGTCTCCCGCTCGTGGAGAGCTCTATCCCCAGCGGAGCATCACAGCTCCGAGCTGATGATCTTCCTTTGATCAGAACCTCTAAGTATGTCGCTACTGACATCTATGGAGAGAAGCATGATATTGATGCCATCCTCAAGTCTGGTAAATCACTACTCATCGACTTTTCTGGGGCATGGTGTGGTCCCTGCTGGGCACTACACAAATCAGGAGTTTTGGATAGGATCTATGCCAAGTTTGGTCCCGAGGGTACGAAGGAGCTTGAGCTATTTTGGGTCGAGGCTTCTAATGAGCCGGTAGCAGCTATCAAGGGGGACAAGAGTCAGTATAGAAGAAGTCCTACATGGGGTGACTGGACCAAAGACAATATGGGCGAACCCATACCTTATGCCATTATCTCTGACTACCGCATGAATGACAAGCTTGGCATCCCTGTGAAATACTTACCCACAGTGGCTTTGATCAGCAAAGAGGGCAGGTGGACAGAGTGCCGTCAAGCCGTAGAAGGAGATCTTACGCTTAAAGAGTTTGACAAGTTACTCACAAGCTTTATAACACAGGAGGATAAGCCCCAAGCACTGAAGCTATCTGGAGAGACAGACCTTTATTCTGGTGAGACCTACACGATGAGACTCTCCTACAAGACTGTTTCTCCCGTTACTTCTGTCAAGTGGAAAACTCCAGAAGGTGTGACCCTCCAGAAGGTGAGCGACACAGAGTACAAGGTAACTGCAGACAAGGTCGGCTCTTATGAGATCGTAGCTACAGTAACTAATGGAAATGGAAGCTCCGAAGGTAAGGCTATCGTCTCCGTCTCCAAGCCCATTAGTAACTACCCATTTGTGTCTCGTATGGATGTCAAGAACAAGCTTGACAAGGGCTGGCGCTCCATCGACCATGATGGTGATGGTTTTGGCTTTGACTCCTTTATGGGCGAAGGCTACCTAGAGCGCCTCGCACTCAGCTTCACCAATTCAAACTACAAACCAGGTGCAGAACATAGTGCAGATCATCTCATCTCGTGGGGTAAGTTCCTACCTACCGGTACAAAAAAGGGAGGCTCCGCCGGAGTTACCCTCCTAGGTAAAAAGATCGAACCCAAGAATGAGCTTCTTTCCGCACCTATGGTCATACCAGCCGATGCCGCAAAGCCAACCTTCTCGTGCTATATAGCCCGTGTCTTGCCGCAGGGAATGGCGAGCGTCTCTGACGAGGGACAACCAGACCAGCTCAAGGTGATGGTCTCTGAGCTTAATGGTACGCCCGTAGAGCTACTGGTATCTCCAAAAGCCGATGATGACTGGCAGCTCATCTCTGCAGACCTCTCCGCTTACAAGGGTAAGACGATCCAGCTCTCGCTAATACCCGTAGTCAATGGAACAAGTGGTCTCTCTATAGACCAGCTTCGTGTCACCATGGATGGCAAGACCGATGTAGAGGCTCCTACGCTAAGCCTAGAGACGACTCTCTACCCGAACCCCGCCAGTGACTATGTCACCGTCCTCACACGTGTCGGCAGCACCATCGAGCTCTTTGCTACCGATGGCACGATGCTCTCCACGACGCAAGCTACGGGTGAGCGCACCACGATAGCGCTCGCACAGCTACCCGCAGGCCGCTATATAGCACGCATCACCTCGCTAGAGGGTGAGGTAGTCTTCCGTCCACTCATCATCAAGTAAGGCTCCCTGACAAGCTTACGATGGGCACCCCAGCGGTGCCATCGTAACGCAAGCAACTAACAAAGGCAGACCATCGAGACGCTCCAGTGTGTCTCGGTGGTCTGCCTTTATTCTGCGCCTACCTATACTGGCTCTCCACGGAGGAAATTCGCGAGTTCCAGGGAGAAAACGAAAATTCCCCACGGAGGGCCGAAATAAAAGTTCGGAAGAATGAAATGAAACTTCGGAAGAAGCAAATCAAAGTTCCGAAGAATTTCTTCGTTCCTCGGTGGAGAATCCGAAATCCCTCCGAAGAGATTTTTGATTTCCTCGAAGGTAAGCTGACTATTAGCGATTAGCTGTTGGCTAGAACTGGAAGTAGATGAAGGGCTGCACGCCACTGCTCTGGAACTGGACGACGAGCAGCACGACGAGGGCGAAGAGGAGCGCCTGACCGATGAGTGGCATGCGACTGATGCTGCGCTCGAGGGGACGGAAGGCACGCTGCGGGATGAAGTGCGCTACGAAGCCTAACACGATGAGCGTTACGACGAGCCAGTAGCCCTCGATGAATTGCGGGATGATCTCTGGGTGAAACTCATACCGTATCATCTCAAACATTTGCCCGATGCCCTCCATCGTCGGCATGCGGAAGAAGATCCAGGCGAAGCAGACGAAGTGGAAGGTGAGTATCATCCCTAGGTAGCGTCTGAGCCGTCCCATGGAGGCTCCGTCGAGGCGTGCCCACGGGCAGATCTGCATATAGAGCTTGTGCAGGGCGAGCGCGACACCGTGCATACCGCCCCAGAGGATGAAGCGCAGGCTAGCTCCGTGCCACAGGCCACCGAGGAGCATCGTGACGAGGAGGTTGAGATAGGTGCGCAGGCGACTCAGCCAGGAGGAGAGGGAGATGTGCCAGCGTCGCCAGAACTCGGTGATGGTGGCGGAGCGATAGGGTGAGTCGAAGTTGATATTGAAGCGGAATCCGAGCCAGAGGGCTATGCCGATAGCCATATCGGAGTAGCCGGAGAAGTCGCAGTAGATCTGCAGGGCGTAGCCGTAGATGGCCATAAGGTTTTCGAAGCCACTGTAGAGGGTGGGGGCATCGAAGACACGGTCCACGAAGTTGAGCGAGATATAGTCGGAGATGATCGCCTTCTTGATGAGCCCCGAGAGGATCAGAAAGAGCCCCTCGCCAAACTCTTGCTTGGTAACTCGTATCGGTCTATAGATCTGCGGGATAAAGTCTTTGGCACGTACGATAGGTCCCGCCACAAGCTGGGGAAAGAAGGAGACGTAAAAGAGGTAGTCCACCCAGCGTCTCAGCGGTCGTATCTCGCCTCGGTAGATGTCGATGACGTAGCTGAGCGACTGAAAGGTGAAGAAGGAGATGCCGACGGGGAGGAAGATATCTAGCGGGCCTAGCTGTGTAGCGGTCATTTCGCTGACTCCTACCAATCCCCCGATCCACTGTACAAGCGGGGTGAAGAGCTCCAGGAGGAAGTTGGTATACTTAAAGTATCCAAGCATTCCGAGGTTAAAGCAGAGGGAGAGGATGAGCCAGCGTCGCTTGACTTTGCGCTTAGGGGTGGCCGCTATGAGGTGTCCGACGATGAAGTCGACCGTGGCGGTCATGATGAGGATGAGCGCGTAGTAGCCACTGCTCTTGTAGTAGAAGAAGAGCGAGAAGCAGACCACGTAGATGATCCGCGCCAAGGTGTGCCTACGCAGTAGGTAGTAGAGCGGTAGGAAGAGCAGGAAGAGGACTAGAAAGAGTCCACTATTGAAGAGCATCGGAGCTGCGCTGTCGTAGGTGAGTAGCTCGGCAGCTCGTGAGAGATAGGGGGTGAGCATACGATTAGTCTTCGGAGGCTTGAGGGGTAACGTGTGTGTCGCGCTGGCGCCACTGCTCATAGTTGGCTTGGAGGGCAGTGGCGATGGCCTCTCCTACCTTATTGTAGCCAGCAGCGGTCAGGTGGACGCGGTCACCTGAGAGGATGCCATCGGAGAGCAATCGCCCTGCTCCCGCAGCTCCGCCGAAGTGGGCGAAGAGGTCGATATAGCCACAACCGAGCTCGCGAGCTTGCTGTTGCAACTCGTCAGCAACGAGTTGACAATTGGCATTAGCGCGGTAAGTAGTGCGATAGACGGTGCGACGACGTCTACGCTTGCCACGACGACTTTTGTGGGCTGTGCGGATCCTCTGATAGTTGGCCAGAGGCGAGGTGAGGACGATGGCACAGTCGGGATTGCTCGCTCGGAGGCTTTGGACCATTCGTGCGACCTCTGCGCCAAAGCCGTTACGACTGAAGCTTCTCGAGACCGATTCATTGGTCCCCAGCGAGAGGATAATCAGCCGAGGACGCAGGATGGCGACGGAACTGGCGAAGGAGCCCTTGCTATAAGTGTAGTAGGTGGCTCCGTTGTAGCCGATAGTATGGACGAGCACACCGCCACTACTGCGCTCTAGGCTGGCGCCATACCAGACAGCCGAGTCGGGCGCGGTCACCTCTGCCGAGCTAACGTAGCGACCCACGAGGAGTGTGTCGGTGACGATCGGCTCTCTAGTCAAGGTGTCCTGAGCGAGCGCGTTGAGTCTATTGCCAGACAAGGTGAAGGGCTCCGTTCCCCGCTGGCGATAGATGACGATGCGGTCGAAAGTTTGCCCGCCACCACTCTGGAAGGTGTAGGTGATGGCACCGCTTCCCTTCGTTTGCAGCACCATACCTGTGGGGCTCTCACGATCGTAGTCTCTTTCTGTGATCTTAATGCCCGAAGTGCCAGCAGAGGAGGCGCGTACATTGGTATGGATAGGCGGATTGGTGCCCAGCAGGCGAAAGGCGCCGATCCAGCCGAGCCCGCCATCGCCCCAGCGCTGCGCAAAGCTCTTGCGAATCGGCATGGTGAAGTGACCCGCCTGTACGTGCGAATCGCCAAGATGAATGACAGAGACGGTCTGCGCGGTAGCTTTCGCCTGGTCACAAGCGGACCAAAGCTGATCGAGGTACCCATCGGGGGCTACGAGTTGTGGCGCCCTTTGTGCCAAGAGCGTCTGCGCTAAGAGGAGCAGGCTCCCGACGAGGGTACAGATGGTACGTATAACTCTATTTGCTCTCATCGCCTATCAAGTCTGCAGTGAGTAGCTTGGCGAGCTGCGTGCCACCCGCCATGGAGATGTGGGTGTAATCTTTTGCGGCCCAGCCTTTGTCCACAAAGCCTTTGATGCCACCGAGCGAAGCCATCGCCTCATGCGTATTCCAAAAGAGGAGGCCGTAGCGCTGCGCTAGACGGTGCTGTATGCGGAGCACCCGAGCCACCCCATTGAGCGGATGGATCTCGCCCTCGTGGAGCGTGGCACGGTCGGAGAGCGACATGAGGAGGATGGTGGCGTGTGGGTAGAGCTGCTGGATATGCTCGATGCTCTTAGCCATGGCCGCGTAGTACCACTCGTAGCTGTCGTTATTGTCCTCAGGGCTTAGCACGTTGAGCCCATAGGAGAGGATGATCAGATCGTAGGGCCGGAAGCGTGAGAGCTGTGCCGTCAGGGCTGAGGAGACGGCTGTGAGCTTCGTACCTGAGGAGCCACGGAGACTGTAGTTGTCCATAGAGATGCCGGTCGCACCGTCGAAGCAGACGCCATAGAAGCGCGTGCCATCGCCTCCCTCGGTGGCTAGATCAAACTGCTTGACCGCACCGTGCGGGAAGGTGTACTCGGCCAGGACGCCGTGGCTAGCGGGCAACTCGACCTGCTGACGCTCGCCTCCGTTGATGCCGTAGGTGATGGCGACGGGGATCGTGTCGCTGACGTAGTGGAGCGTGACACGATCGGCTGCGCCCCTTAGCTTGTAGCTTGTGGAGGCGCTGGCGGTAGCTGTGGTAAAGGCTTCCGCAAGGGTGAAGAGACTACGGGACTTACTCTGGTTTGCTGAAGTTTCCCGCCAAGCTCCCTCGAAGCGTTGCTGGATGCTTTGCCTAAAGCGCGCTACGGGCGAGGTGAGCGGGACGTAGCCGACACCTTTGCCGCCATACCTCTGCTGGAGTGCCCGACGCAAGGGCGCCACCAAGATGTCGCCCTCGATAAAGGAGTCGCCGACGAAGGCGATGCGCACCGACCTCGAGTGTCCCTCCTGCAGAGCCGCACGAAGACTACGCAGCGCACTCTGCCCCTCGGAGTAATCCATCAGACGACTGGAGAGCTCTAGCGGTGGAAGGGTGTCTACCATCACGCTCTCGCTACTCGTAGAGTCGGCGGGGCGAAGCTCCGTAGCGGTCGTGTCGTCTGTCGTCTGCAAGGGTATGGAGAGCGTCTCGTACGACTGGCTCGCTGTCGTGTCAAGGAGGTCGCTCAGCGGGTTGAACTCCTTGAACTGGTAGCCAGCAATCGGCCCGACAGCGACGAGTAGCTCCGACAGCCCGTACGCTAGTAGCCCGCCAATGAGTAGTAACCCGAAGCTACGGTAGAGATGATTTCTCCTTTTCATGAGCTATGGAAAGGCTATCACCGCTTGGCTCGCCGCTCTGCCTCCGCCTCTTTGCGTCGTGCCTCTTGGAGTAGCTTGTCTGCCTCAACGAGCTGGTCGTAAAAAGGCGCCCCGAAGGCAGCTATCAGAGGCTCACGCACGAATTGGTAGACCTTGATGCCGAGCTTGCGCCCTCGCTCCACTGCCGCCTGACAGATGTCCCAGCGGTCGTAATGGAGGGAGGAGAAGTACTTGAACTGACGCACACGGATCGGGTAGAGGCGACAGCTGATCGGCTTCTCTAGATGAATCTCTGGATGGGTCGAGGCGTACCACTCGATGGCGCAACGTACCCCCTCGGGGGGCGTGGGGTGGAGCGTGAAGGCGCAGTTCTCTTCGTTGACCACGGAGAGAACCAATTCGCCAGTCATATCAATGTAGCTGACCCCCTGATGATGAATTAGTTCACACGCTTCGGGGGCTAGGTGCGGCTCAAGGAGCGAGAGGTGGCGTCGGTAGCTTTGGCACTCACGCTCTGTGGCTGGAGGCCCCGCATCGCCGTGCACACAGCAGGCGCCACGGCATACAGCGTAGTCGCAGGCGAAGTACTCCTCGAGGATCTCGAAGCTCACCACCTTGTCGTCAATCTGTATCACAGTTCTGCTGGCGTTAAGGTTATCATCAGTGCTTTGCCCTCGCCTGGAGCCACGCTCAGCGGGAGCGTCTCGGCGGGGATTAGTAAAGCTTCGTGGGGAGCGATTCGCCACGCCTCACTTTCGTCACCACATAGTGCAAGGCTCCCCGAGATGCCCACGAGGATCACACAGCTCGCTCCGTCTGTCGTGATGGTCTGAGAGAGAGCTGACTTAGCCGTCACCTCGTGACAGACGAAGTGTGGCGTGCCGAGAGGCAAGTGGCGAGCATCCAGTCGATGTGGCTCTAGCGTGGCACAGCGAAGCGCCTCGTCAATGTGTAGCGTCCTCTTGGCGCCCTCGTCGTCCACTCGGCCGTAGTCGTAGAGGCGGTAGGTGATGTCGCTCGTGTCCTGCACCTCGATGAGCATCGTCCCCGCACCGAGTGCGTGGATCGTGCCAGCAGGTAGAGCGATTGCTTCGCCACTCCTCACGGGCTCCCAGTGCAGGTAGTCCATCAGCGTAGCGCACTCTATGACGGAGCGCAAGGCTTCGGCGCTCATCGGTTCGGTCAGTCCGAGACAAATACGGCTCGTTGGCTCCGTCTCTAGGAAGTACCAGATCTCATCTTTGCCACCCTCCTGTGGCGACGGGTGCACCTGCACCGAGAGGTCGGTCGCAGCGTCCAGTAGTTTGATCAATAAGGGAAAAGCGCCTCCGCAACGTGCCGTCTGTCCTTGTCCTAGTAAGCGATCTCCATAGCGCGCTACCAAAGCATCCAGCGAAGCTCCCTCGTAGTCGTCCCCCTCAGTGGGTGTCTCCTGCCCTGCGAGTGCCGAGAGCAGCCACACCTCGCCAACCTGCTGGTCCCCTCCTGTAGGGGCCAGGCGACCGCCACCCCATATCTTGTGATAGTATTGGGGTGTGCAGCGAATGGGTGTGAGCTTACGAGACATATTATCAATGAGCCGACGGCACTACTCCACTTCGTCCTCTGGGTGCTCCTCCGCACGGCGCTTCTGCTCGGTACGGTAGTTCCTATGCCATATCCAAGCGAGGAGAGCGATCACCACGAGCGTCCCTATACTGGAGCCGAAACGGAGCCAATCAAAGGGGGCGCGCTGTAGGATCCACACCCACACGTTGAGGGCGATCCACCAGATGAGGAGGAAATAAAGCTTGATGCGGTCTCTGCGAAACATGGCTAAGCTTTCTTCTCGGGGGGCACCTGACGTACGTAGTGCGCCATCTCGTGGGGGATTATCATTGAGAGCTCCATAAAGCCGGCGTACTCTCCATTTTCGTACCAGGGGATCTGGTAAATGAGCTTCTTCTTGTCGCCCTTTGTGATGGTGTAGACATGCTTCGTCTGGTGCTCCATCATGTTGGCCAGCATCGAACGTGCAGGCTCGGGGTGGCAGTCGAGGACATTCTTGCCGATCAAGCTTTGACCAGGCTTGAGATTGACCTGACGCGACTGCTCGTTCATCTCTATAATGCGTCCCTCACGGTCACAGATCGTGACCGCTACGTCTGCCTCTTCAAAGAATGGTATCATGCGATTGTATCAATTAGTCGTGATGGTAAGGCTCTCCCCGTAGTATCGTGCAGGCTCGGTAGATCTGCTCGACAGCAAAGAGTCGCACCATCTCATGCGTTAGCGTCAAGCGACTGAGCGACCAAGCTTGCTGTCCATAGCGCTGCTTGAACTCAGGCGTAAAGCCATAAGGTCCGCCCACCACTAGGAGGAGTCGCTTGGCACCGCTATTCATATAGCGCTGTAGCTGCTCCGCCCACTGACGGCTCGTGTACTCCTTGCCACGCTCATCCAGCAGGACCACCAGATCGCTCGGTGCGATCACAGATGCGATCGCCTCGCAGGTCGCCTGTTGTTGATTAGCTATGGAGGCTTGCTGCTTACGCCGCTTGGGGTCGGGTAGCACCTCTAGATCGAAGGGTATATACCCCCCGATGCGCTGCCGATACTCCTCGATAAGGCGGTGTAGCTCTGGCGAAGAGGTCTCACCCACTACGAGGAGTGTCGTACGCATAACTATGTAAGGCTAACTCTTAGAAAGGTAGGTCGTCAGCATTATCACCAGCGGTTGGGTCAAAGGATCCGCCAAACTGATTCTGCGCGCCAGCCTCAGGAGCTTGCGAAGCAAAGCCCGTGCTAGGAGCGTCACCCTCTACGTAAGGCGCTTTGCCTGCAAAGGGGTCAGCCTCTGGCGTAGCGGCTGCTACCTGGTCTACCTTGGAGACACTGTAAGCGGTTACGTCTGTGTACCAGCGCTCCATATACTCACGGCTCTCTACCTCAAAGCGAACCTCGACGAAGTCACCCTCAGTCAGTGGGTACTCGTCGATACGATTATTCCAAATGTTGAAGCAGATGGTGCGTGGATACTGAGCTTCAGTCTCAATGACAAAAGCGCCCTTGCGCCAAGCGTTGCCTGCCTTACTGACCCCCTCCTGAACGGGGAGGATACGTATGACAGTGCCTCTTGCGATGAGTGGATTGGGACGATTGTTGTTGCTGTCCATATCTAGTCTATAAGTTATTTAGTTATTAGTCGGTAGTGGATAGTGCTATCGGAGTGTCGGGGCAAAGCCTATGATTTCTCTGACCTCTTCGATCGTCTTGCGAGCGCTCTCACGCGCTTTCATAGCGCCCTCGGTAGCCACCTTGTGTAGCTGAGCCTTGTCGCTAGAAAGCTCTAGGATCCGCTCACGGATCGGGGCTATCGCTGCAATCAGGTCTGCCGCTAGCTGCTTCTTCAGATCCCCGTAGCGTATCGAGCAGTCCGCATAGCATTGGCGAAAGTGCGCCACCGTCTCAGGCGTGGAGACCAAATCCATAATGGTGAAAAGGTTCTCCACAGGCTCCGAAGGCTTGCTATTTGGCTCCGTAGGCCCCGCGTCCGTCACGGCACGCATCACCTTCTTAGAGATAGACTTATCGTCCTCGTAAAGGTAGATCGCATTGCCCTCGCTCTTGCCCATCTTGCCCGAGCCATCTAGTCCAGGCACCTTGATCGGCTTAGACATAGCGGTCCACGAGGCAGGCTCCGTAAAGTACTCCACCCCGTAGATCGTGTTAAAGCGACGGGCGAAGCGACGCGCCATCTCCATGTTTTGCTCCTGATCCTTGCCCACAGGCACCTTGACAGCACGCTGCAGTAGGATGTCAGCCGCCATTAGCGTTGGGTAGGTCAGCAGACCCGCATTGACATTGTCTGGCTGCTTGCGCGCCTTCTCCTTAAAGGTCGTCGTGCGCTGTAGCTCCCCCAGATAAGCATTCATATTAAGGTACAGGTAGAGCTCCAGCACCTCCGGCACATCGCTCTGACGGTAGAGGACCACCTTGCTCGGGTCCAGACCACAGGCGAGGTACTCCGCGAGGATCGTATCCGTATCCTGTACGATGTCTCCCGGGTGGGGGTGCGTCGTCAGCGAGTGCCAGTCAGCGATGAAGAAGTAGCAATCGTACTGCTCCTGCATCTCCAGGAAGCTACGCATAGCTCCGTAGTAGTTGCCTATATGTAGATGACCGGTAGGGCGTATACCGCTGACGACTCGTTCCATACTGATTCTGTTCACTCTATTTATTGTATAGCTATGACGCAAAGGTAGTACTTTTTGGACTCTCTGCACTTCATACGATCCAAAAACAAACGTAGGGAGTCTGCATAGCATCTCCCTACCTAAGGTGTAGTGACTCGGGTGGGATTCAAACCCACGACCTTCAGAACCGGAATCTGACGCTCTATTCAGCTAAGCTACCGAGCCTTCTATCATCGCCAC
>QWCB01000911.1_pt1 | contig 31555 bp, 28 predicted proteins | sample 1972511 | NCBI WGS metagenome assembly QWCB01 (sample SAMN09866719, study PRJNA288562) | Human gut metagenome isolate term5_stool, whole genome shotgun sequencing... | isolation source: gut | host: Homo sapiens | place: USA: California | reverse complement strand
GCTCAGTATGATGACAAAGCCCGCGATTTTTAAAATTCTCTTAATGTATTTCATCTCTCTCACCCTTTAGAACTGGAAGTAAATGAACTGCGCTTCGCTGTAGCCCGGTCCATATATGCCAAAAATTAGTATTACTACTAGTAAAAATATATATATCGGCCATCTTATCAGTAGACTTCTTCTTTCAATTATGTCCACTATTTTCACTTTATTGTAAATTAATATGTCAATTACTATAAGCATGGCTATCGCAATGAGTAAGATGACTGTGTCTTCGTATGGAAAGGCGATAGACGCATCCAAAGTTCCTGCCTGCCTCTTAAGTATGCCAAGTATAAAGGCCTTTGCCGCGCCAATATTTTTGCTTCTGAAGATGACAAAACTGACGACTGCAACGACAAAGGTAATAAGCCTGCGAATATTTTTATAAATTAAATTATTGCTAATATTTTTTGTGATGCCTTTAAAACTATCTTCCAAAATGTTGAAAATGCCATGAATTAAACCCCAAAGAACGAAGGTATAGTTCGCTCCGTGCCAAAGACCGCTCACCAAAAAAACTATCAAAACGTTTAAATGCTTTCTTAAAGTACCTTTTCTGTTCCCCCCTAAAGGGATGTATAAATAGTCCTTAAACCAAGTAGATAGCGAGATGTGCCAGCGTCTCCAAAATTCTGTGATTGATTTCGAAAGATATGGCGCTTTAAAATTATCCATAAGATCGTAGCCCAAAATTTTGGCAGAGCCCTTTGCGATGATGGAATATGAATAAAAATCGCAATAGATTTGCACCGCAAAGAGTAAAGCGGCATAGCATAAAAATACGTATGAATAGCCTTGGTATGAGTCGTAGACTTGATTTACAAAGATTGCTGCTCTATCTGCAATGACTAGCTTTAGGAAAAAGCCCCAAAGTATGTATAAAAGTCCCTTTGATAAATTTTCATAACGTCTGTGGCCTAAATTATCTATCTGCGTTAAAAGATTTTTTGATCTCTCTATAGGCCCCGCGACTAATTGTGGGAAGAATGAGACGAAGAGAGCGTAATTAATAAAATTTCTCTCAGCCTTGATCTCGCCTCTGTAAACATCAACGATGTAGCCAAGCGCTTGAAAGGTGTAAAATGAAATTCCGACCGGAAGCAAAACATTGATGACAGGCAAATTTACGCTGACATTAACAAGGCCAAGTATTTTATTTAAAAAATTAACTGTGAAGCCGTAGTACTTAAAGACGAAAAGTATCGCCAAATTGACAAAGAAACAAAGTCCGAGATAGAGCTTTTTCTTTTGTTTTTCGCCCGCCACGTCCATGGCGATGGCTGTTAAGTATGTCGCTACTGTGCTAAAGAGCATTAGTAGTGAGTACTTAAGGTTCCAGCATGAATAAAAGAAATAGCTTGCCAAGAGCAAAAAGGCTCTCTTGACTTTTTTTGGCAATATGAAATAAACTAGGCAAACGATTGTGAAAAACACAAGGTAGCCAGCTGAATTAAATAGCATATATATTCTCCTAAATATTTAAAATGGACAAAGACCTCTATTTACGCGCCTTTGTCCAAGTTCATCATATAGTTTTGTCTGAAAGTTTTCTAATATCGTTAATAATAATCTTGTTACGTTCGAGCGTGATTATGCCCTCATCTTGAAATTGGCTAAGCTTTCTCGAGATAGTTTCGCGCGTAAGTCCTGTGAAAGAGCCCATCTCCTCACGATTGATCTTAAGGTCAACTGTGATGACGCCGTCCTTGATTGAGCCCGATATTTTAATCAGATTAATAAGAGCTTTGGCGACCTTCATATCCGCATTAATGACTGAGAGCCTGTCAATAAGCTCTTCTGACTTTCTGATTCTGTAGTAGGCTTCTTCCAAAACCTTCAAAACGAAATCCTTGTTCTTTAGCATGATATTTTCGAAGTCATACTTATTTATAACTATGATCTTTGCGTTCGTTGTGGCAGCTGCATTATAGACATATTTGTCCTGATAAAGTATGTTGAAGCCGCCAACGAAGTCGTCTTTTTTGTAGATGTAGAGAATTTGCTCTCTACCGTCCGAAAGATACATCGATATCTTCATAAAACCTTCGTAGACTATGAACATCCTGTCCGCGCTGTCGCCTGATGAGAATATGGCGTCGCCACGCTTAAGCGTCTCAAGCTTAAGACCTTTTCTGATCTCGTTAAGTTCTTCATCTGAAAAGTATGAGAATAATGGTATCTTCTTTAAATCGATGCTTTCTGGAAATTTATTAAGCATTTTATTCTTTATTAACTAGCACAACAAGGCTTTCACTATCGTCCAAAGCCACTGCGCTTATAGTATTAGTGCCGTCGAAATTAAGCGCTTCGCCAGCCTTTACAAGGTGTTTTTCTTCTTCGCCAATAGTAATCTCGAAAGAGCCCTTCATCACAGCGAAAACTATTTCCTTATCTGGATGATTGTGTTTATCAATTACATCGCCCTTTTTCAAAATTTTGTGAACAAAATTAACCCCATTTATGCTTTTTATTAAGCCTTCATCTTTTAAAACTTTTGCTAACATCTTATCACTCCTCTAATATATTTCTGATTTTTTCTTTGTAAACTTCTACACCCGGCTGACCATAAGGCTCTACCTCATCCATAACAGCGTTATAAACGCAAGATGCCATATAAAATATAGAGAGCTTTGCAAGGCTTTCTTCGCTAATGGTCTTTAGCTTAATCACGCAGCTTGGTACTCCGCCCATGTGATGCGCCTTAACAGTCGCTTTGAAGGCAATTTCATTAATCTTATTTATATTCATGATAGCCTCATCTTGAGTTTTTTTCGCCTCTGCAAATAAATGCGTCTCAATTATATTGCGCCTGCCCTCTTGCAAAAGCTGACCCATAGAGTGCAAATCCTGCGTGTACTTTAGATTAGAAACAATGAGCCCCTTGCCGTCCTTGGCAAGCGATTCGCAAAGAAGCTGCTTAATCCACTCAGTAAATGAAGCAAGCCTTTCCTCGTAAACGCTGATAAACTCAAGCGCATAAGTCTTTCCAGCTAGATGCCTATAGTAAGCGTAATCAAGAGCCGTGTTTATGGCTCCGTCGTTTTCAAAATATTCTTCCTTTGCATTTTTTATACCCATAATTACTTTTTCTATATCAAGACCACTGGCAGCCATTGGTAAAAGGCCAACTGCAGTGAAAACGCTGTAGCGTCCACCTATATCTTCGGGTATTATAAAAGTTTTCATCTTATGTAATAGAGCAAAATTTGCTAATTCACTAGTTTCTGAGCTAGTCACTATAACGCTATTCTTAAGGTCAATTCCTTTTTTCATCATATCGTTAAGGAAAATTTCGAATACAAGCTTTGTCTCCATAGTTGTTCCTGACTTACTTATAACGTTTATCGCGTAGCGCTTATCTTTAAGTTCATTGATTAAATTAATAAGGCACTCGCCATCAAGATTATTTCCTGTGAAATATATTGGGAAATCATTTCCTAAAGCGTCGATGAATGCCTTTGCACCGATAAAAGATCCGCCGATCCCGATAACTACAAGAGCATCAAAAGATTTGCGTATGTAATCAGCTGTTTTTTTGACATCACTAATAAAGGCTTCGTTCAAATAATCAAGCCTAATCCAGTCAGACGCATATTTCGTATGAAATTGTTTAAATGCATTAAGCTTTTTCTCGGAAGCACTCGCCTCAAATTGAAGCGGCTCCTTATATATTTCAAGCTGCATAAGATTCACCTCGCTTATAAGTATCTATATTATAACACGAAAAAGCATAAATTTCCAGATATTAATACTTAATAAGTAATTCTATAAAATAAATCTTAAATCAAAATTTATAATTTATCAGTAAAATTATCTATAAATATATTGATATTTTTACTAGTATGTGCTATAATATTTATGAGGTGATAAGTATGGATTTAGTAAAAGAAATTACAAGAAAAACTGTTTCTATATCTGAATTTAATCGTGGACTAGCTGGCCGTATATTTGATGACGTCAAAGAGAATGGCTCTAAGATTGTTCTTAAAAATAACGCACCAGAATGCGTTCTTATGTCTCCAGATGAATATATAAAGCTAATAGATGAATTAGAAGACACAAAAGATCTTTTACTTGCAGAAAAGAGATTAGCAAATATGAACGAAGATAATATTATTTCTATAGAAGAATTTGAAAAAGAATTCAATATTGATTTTGATAAAATTGAGCCAATATCTGAGGACGAAATTGAATGACTTTTAAAATAAATTTCTTAAAAGAAGCAGCTGATGACTACAAAGAACTAGACGGTTCTCAAAAAATTGTTGTTAATAAGGCTATAAAGAAAATTTCATTAAACCCGCACTCTGAAAAAGATGGTGGTTATGGAAAAACTCTTGCTAACCATAACAATTCTAAATTAGCTGGCTGTTTAAAATGTAAATTGAAAAGTTCAGGAATAAGAATTATTTATAAGTTAGAAAAACATAAAGATGAGGTCTTGATAATCATAATCGGCATGAGAGAAGATTTAAAAGTATATAAAGAAGCAGCAAAAAGAGTAGCAAAACTAAAATAGTTATTTGCTGCTCTTTTTTATTTTCTTCTTTATTATTTCAACACGTAAATCGCTCTTGAGTATCTCGTCTGGACTCATAAGTGAATCCATAAACTCTAAAGCATCATCGCCTAAAGCTTCTTGCCCACGTTTCTTAACATCTAATGCCATTTCTTTGGCTTTTTCTTTTGCTTTGTCATAATTTTTCTTCATAACATTCGCTCCTGCTTCACTATTTACTTAATAATATACAATTAAAAATGCTTTGTCAAGTACTTTTAAGTTATCATATCCTTTAATATAAATTTATCCGTTTAAAAATTTTCGTTTAGGGTAAATTATTTATACTAGGGGGGGTAATAAATATGGAAGAAAGAAAAGGTATAATAACATTTGGCGGTTCACCAGTAACTTTAATTGGTGAAGAAACAAAGGTAGGCAGCAAGGCGCCTGATTTTAAGGCTCTTAAGAATGACTTATCTGAGTTTTCTCTTGACGAAGTGAAAGGTAAAGTAGTTATCATCAGCTCAGTTCCTTCAATTGACACACCTGTTTGCGAATTGCAAACAAAGAGATTCAATGAAGAAGCTGCTAAGCTTGGCGATGCAGTTGTTTTAACACTTAGCTGCGACCTACCATTTGCTCAATCAAGATTTTGCGCTGCAGACGGCATTGATAAGGTTATAGTTTTATCAGACCACAGAGACCTTGATTTTGGTACAAAGTACGGTCTTGTAATCAAAGAGCTTCGTCTACTTGCAAGAGCCATCACTATAATTGATAAAGATGGCACAATCAAGTATCAAGAAATTGTTAGCGAAGTTACTAAGCATCCTGATTATGATAAGGCTTTGATTGAAGCAAAGAAACTTATTTAAGTAAATATCTTTTTATATGAAAATAGCTGGGCCACGTGGTCCAGCTATTTTTAAATTTGCATTAAATTAAGCCCTTTTGCAAATTTCGATATTAACTCAATTGTTTTTGTAAAATCACTTTTCTCACTATTTGATTAAAAGTACAAATGCATAGCAATAAAAAACCTCGTCCAAATGGATGAGGTTTTTCTTAATGCAAAATTATTTATTCAAGTAATTCATTGCGCATATTGCAAATATCGCTGTTCCATATTTTAGCGCATCCTCGTTAAACATAACCTTAGGATTGTGATGAGCTGCTTCACAGCCCTTTACCTTCATATTAAGCATTAGATATGTTGTCTTAACTTTTTCTGCAACGCATGCCATGTCTTCAGATGCCATAATTTTGCTATCTTTAATCGCTTTTAGATCCATATTGTCCTTGATAGTCTCAGCAAAAAATTGTGTTAGCTCTGGATCTGAGTAAAGACTTGGCACGCCGCTAAAGTAGTCTACTTCGATCTTAGTTTGTGTAAGAACTTCTATTGCCTTCATTGCGTCAGCCATTCTATTCTTCATATACTCTCTTACTTCTGGATTATATGTTCTAAGTGTTCCTTGCATAACGCATTCATTTGGGATAATGTTTGAGTTGCTTCCAGCTACAAATTGGCCAAATGTTAGTGTCGCAACCTTATTTGGATCTTTTTCTCTCGCTATTAGCTCCATAAATTGTGTATATAATAATACTCCTGCATATATTGGGTCGTGCGCTGTGTGCGGATAAGCACCGTGTGAGCCTTTTCCAACGATAGTGATCTTGAAGTTATCGCAAGATGTAGTCATATATCCAAGATTGTATCCAAAAGAGCCCGGTTCTTCGTCAAGCGATGTGTGCATTGCAAGAGCTGCGTCTACATGAGGATTTTCAAGTATGCCATGCTCAATCATAAAGCGTGATCCCTTAAAAATCTCTTCAGCTGATTGGAACATAAGTTTTACCTTGCCCTTGAAGCTATCCTTATTGTCATTTAAAATCTTTGCTGCGCTTAAAAGCATGGCTGCGTGCGTATCGTGACCACATGTGTGAGCGTAGCCATTAGTTGCCTTGAATGGCAAATCGTTATCTTCAGCCATTGGGAGTGCATCCATGTCAGCTCTTAATAAGATGCATTCGCCGTCTTTACCCGAGTCGATGACAGCCGATACACCAGAGTTACCGTATCTTACTGGTTCTAGGCCTATCTCCTTAAGCTTTCCTTCGACATAGTCGCAAGTTTTTTGGACTTCTAGGCCTATTTCAGGCATTTGATGAAGATCACGTCTCATCTTTATAGTTTCATCTTGCATTTTTTCTGCTAATTCATAAAATTTATTCATAATTTCTCTCCTTAATATTTATTTATCTCTAAACCTTTTTTCTTTGCGAGCACTTTCACAAGTATAGGCGTGATAACTGAAGTGATTACAACAGCTAGAGCTATTTGTGAAGCGCTTTGACTAGCGATTGATGCCAAGTAATCAGAATTTTGTGATAATATTAGCGGTACTGAAACAGTTAGTCCAGCAACCGAAGACATTCCAAGTGCGCTAACGCCATTGCTTTTAAGTACTTTAATTTCAAATAAGAATATTGGAAGCGCTATAAGCACATAGAAAATAATTACTAAAATAATTCCTTGTACACCTGATTTGAATGATTCAATTAGATTAATTCCGGTTCCAAAGCTCCATCCCATAAATGGTGTAAGCATAGTAGTTGAACCTTTGAAAATATTTGCAAATTCTTTATCAAAGTTCGCTACCAAAATACCCAAAACAAGAGGTATTAGCGTTGAAATTATCGGTGAAAAGTCAATAGCTTGCGATTGAGCAACGGAATACACTATGATTGGAAAAACTGGCAAACATAAAAGGCCAGTCAAACCAAAAGCGCTCTCATCAGTCTTTGTCGCATAGTCCTTAGTCAAAGCCAAGTAAAGTGATGGGTTTAGTGATGCCAAAATGCACACAAAACTTAGTAGGCTGATGCCAAATACACCTGTTTCGCCGAAAAATTTGAAAAATAATAATGAAAATACCATACATAAAATAATTTTCACAAGAAGCATTAGTCCTTGTTTTTTCAAAACCTTTGCAAGGCTCTTAAAATCAAGTGATGTCGCTGAACAAAATGTTATTAAAGCAACGATGTAGTTAATTCCTTTTTTAGTAAATAAAGCCTCAGTAAGTCCTCCGATGTAGAATAAATTTGGCCAAAATGTTGCAAATACCGCGCTTATAAGCATTGGTATCAAAAGCAAGCCACCAGGGACTTTTTTCATAAATTTGTACATAATTCACCCTCCTTTGCACATTAATATTTTACCCTAAAACAATATTTTGCAAACAAAAAAACGCTCGGCCAATGAACGTTTTTTTAGGTGGTGTAAATTATGTGTCTAAGATTATTCTTACAATTAATTATAATATAGACCATAATCCTAGATATGTCAATGTATTTAGCTAAATTACTCGCTTGTATAATAAATTGCAATACATGGCCCACTTAGTATAGATAAAATTTATAATTATAGTAAAAAATTTTTACTTTTCATAAACGCATATTAATGGTATACTATTTAAGAATAGGAGTGATTTTTTTGAATACAATATTTGGAATAATAATCGTAGCGGCGGTGACACTTGTGAGCGATTATCTCTCAAAAACCTTGCCCATATCGATGCCAGCAAGCATTTACGGCATAATAATACTTTTTTTGCTTCTGCAAATGGGTCTAGTTAAAAAAGAAAAAGTCGAAGGCGTATGTAAATTTTTGATTAAAATAATGCCACTAACTTTCATACCGAGCGCTGTTGCACTTATTGACAGCTTCATAGACCTTAAAGTCATCATAGTCCCAGTTCTAGTCGCAATCGTTTTCTCAACAATTTTCGTTATGGCAACGACAGGAAAATTTTGCGAAACGCTTTTAAAGATAAGGAAGGTGAAGTGATGACAGCCATTTTCATGCTTTTACTAACAGTAGTGCCATACTTTTTCTTTGTTTACATAAAAAAGAAGCTTAAGTGGTCTTTTATCAATCCACTTCTATTTGCAATAGCAGTCGATATGGCTGTGCTACTGAGTTTTAAAATTGACAGCAAAACTTATGCATCGGGCGCAAAATATGTTTCGCTATTACTAACACCGGCAACCATTGCCCTAGCCTTTCCTTTGTATGAAGAGCTAAAAACCATAAAAAAAGACATAGTCCCAATACTTATGAGCATAGTCTTCGGCGTATTCTCTTCAGTTTTGACAGTTTTTGTGATTTATAAGATATTTGTGCTTGAGAAAGTGCATTTTGCAACGCTTTTGCCAAAGTCCATCACCACAGCTATAGGCATAGACGTTTCTAGATCGATGGGCGGCATCGTTTCAATTACAGTATTTAGATAATATTTACAGGCATATTCGGAGCCATGGTGAGTGATGCTGTTTTTAAAATTATGAAAATTAAATCAGACGTTGCTAAGGGAGTTGCCTTGGGAAGCGCATCGCACGCGATAGGCACAGCGAAGGCAAATAATATGAATGAATTGACTGGTGCGGCGAGCTCGATGAGTTTAGTCATCAGTGGCATTCTAAGTGTAATAATCTTGCCTTTCTTTGTATGATTTTTTGTTCAAGCGCGCCCTTGGGCTCGTTCCTTCCTCGGCAATGCTCACGTATTGCATATACGCTCCGCTTGCCTCGTCGGTCCACTTCGCCCAATCATCACGCTTGCTACAAAAAATTTGTTTGGCAATGATTCATTAACAAGGGTAAAATTGCTTCGCCTTATGCTAGAATTTTCTCTGCAAAACTAATTATACTGGGTGAGTTCATTCGCACCTACAATTAAATTCAAACGACAAAGGGACAGATTTGCTCTGTCCCTTCTTATATCTTATATACCTATTTAACTATAGTTCAAAATTCTTTATAGTACATATATGCACCGTACCAGGTCCTGTATGAGCGCCTATGCATACCGCAAATGGGTTTAGCTTTATCTCCATGTCTGGATACTTTTCTACGAGTAGCTCCTTTACCTTATTTGCAAGGTCTTCGCAGTCCGCATGACATACGTATATCGTGTTAGCGTACAAGTCATGACCCACTTCATTTTCGAAAAAATCAACAGTCCTTGCAATGGCTCTCTTAGTACCTCTAACCTTGCCTTCAGTGTAAATCACACCATCAGAGTGCACATCAAGCACAACCTTCATATTGATCAGGTTACCAATTGCAGCACTTAGCTTTGAAACCCTGCCGCCCCTTTGCAAGTACTCAAGCGAGTCCACGAAGAATACATACCTTGTATTCTTGACAAAGCCATGTGCATAAGCCTTAAGCTCATCAAAAGTCTTGCCTTCTTGATTAAGCTTTGCTAGAGATAAAACCTGCAAACCTTGGCCCATAGAAGCGCCACGCGAGTCAACAAGCATAAGCCTATCGTCACCTATACCAAGCGAGTTCTTCGCAAGCACAGCGTTGTTATATGTAGAAGACATGCCAGTCGACAACGATACATATATAGCCTTGTCATACTTTTCCAAAACTTCCTTGAACTTCTCCTCATACTCATTGGGAGATATGGCACCAGTTTTGTAAACAGTCCCCTGCCTCATATCGTCATATATCATCTTGCCACTTATGTCCACACCATCAAGGTAAGTTTCGTCACCCTTCATGATGACTATGGGCATGATGTCTATGTCATATTCATTTGCTAATTCATAGCTTATATCCGAAGCCGAATCCGTTATAATTTTGATGCTCATGGTATCCTCCTTAGCTTTAACTAAATATATTATATGATAAAATTATAGATTTTTCAAGTTTTTTATCAAAACGCATAAAAATACCCTCCTTACTGCTTTGTCCAGTAAAGAGGGTACATATCACTTAGCCTTCTTTTTATTCACATCTTATTTTATTTTCGCTCGAGCTTAGTTCGAAGATAGAGTCGATGGATGGGACGAAGTTTAATTCATCAGTTAACTTATAAAACATTTTTTAATTTATCGTCGCTTAACCCTTAGTTCGCAGATAAAACAAGATGATTTGAGTTTTCAGCAAAATGTACTAAATCAAAACAAATTTCACAAAATAAACGCGATGATTGGACGAAGTGGACTGACGAGGCAAGCGGAGTGTACAAATGAGTACTCGAGCATTGCCGAGGAGGGATCCGTAAGATTAATCAAAGCTATGTTCGCTTTGCTCCATACCTTTGTAATCTCTGGAATAAGGCATGCATAGCCAATCGAACATCGCTAACGCTCGTTCTCTTGGTGCATGGACTTAACAAGTTCAAGTGCTTGCTTGAATGAAAAATTATATATTTGCATAAAAAAAGAAGGCACTTAGCCTTCTTTTTATTCACATCTTATTTTATCTTTGCTCGAGCTTAGTTCGAAGAGAGAGTCGATGGATGGGACGAAGTTTAGAATAAGCCCCGACGCAGTCGTACGTACGGGGTACGTCGAGGAGGCGGCTTATTCGTAACGAGTTCCAGGTGCGACTCTAATTCGAAATGAGCCGAGCTCGCCTAATCACAGCTAACGGAAACGGTATCTCCTCACTATTAAAAACAGTTAGTTCTCCCTCTACTGTGATGATTTCTTGTGGTTTTGGATATTTTTGATTTTTATCTTTTAATATATATTGAAGACCTTGTTGGCAGCAGGCTTGGCGGTCGTTGATGACGATGTAGTGGTCCATGCCGGATGTGTCTGTGGTCTCTAGATCTACGGCGACGCCTTGTAGCTTGATCTTGACTCCTTCGAAGCTTTTTGGATCTTCAGCTATCATAGCGACGATGACGTAGTTCATGTCTAGATCGTTGCCTGTTAAATCATAGTATTGACCGCTTTCGTTTGTGATTTCGTTTTTCTCAGCACCATCATTTGTATCTGGGTTAATATTTTCATCAGAACTTTCATTTGTATCAATATTTTCATCTGAATTAGCATTTTCGTCTGGGTCAATATTTTCGTCTGCATCATCATTTTCAGAATTGTCCTCGCTATTGTCACCATTTTTAGCTTTTGAACTTTCTTTCATCTTTTTAACTGTCTCGTTCACGGCACTGTTAGGCATATAACGGTATATAACTTTTTTATTTGTGAAAAATACGAGTATCAAAACCAAAATCAATATGCCGACTATGGCCAAAATTCTCTTTCTTGTTTTATCCACGTTTCATACCTCCAATTATTGACATGATTAAAAATATTACGAGATTCATCACGACGATTGTCGAGCCAACTGGTGTTGCCGCAAGTATTGCAAATATCGCGCCTCCAAGTGCTGATACAAGCGAGATTATGGCTGAGGCGAAGGCTATCTTTCTAAATGAATGAAAGACTTTCATCGCTGAGACTGCTGGGAAAACGATTAGTGCTGCGACTAAAAGTGAGCCCACTAGCCTAATTGCAAGTGTTATCACGACTGCAACAACCATGGACAAAACTGTGTTAAGTCTTTCAACCTTGATGCCTGACGCGTTTGCAAGGTCTTCATCGAATACTGTGATGTAAATTTCTTTATAATAATAAATGAAGAAAAGTATCACGAGTATCGATAGTGCCACGGATATGATGACGTCTAGCTTTGTTAATGTAAGTATGGATGTCGAGCCAAAAAGTGTTGTGCACACGTCAACTGAGACGTTTGGTCCGACTCTAAATACGTTCATGACTAGGTAGCCCATAGCTAGCGCTGATACTGAAACCATGGCGATGGCTGCGTCTGAGATGATTTTCTTAGAATTATTTCCTTGTAAAAGTATTAGCGCGAAAAATATTGTTAGTGGTAGTGCTAATACTAATTTTTGTGTGAAGCCGATGGCTGTTGCGATTGATAGGGACGCAAATGCTACGTTTGATAATGAATTTGCGATGTATGAGTAACGTTTCAAAACGAGTATCACGCCTAAAAATGCTGATGCAAGCGCTATGAGTGAGGCGCACACAAGTGCGTAGCGCACGAAGGGGTAGCCTAGGTAGAAGACAAATTTATTGATTAATTCCATTCATTTTGCCTCCTTCCTCGTAAATCACACGTCTTCCGTCAAGCTTAATGACTTTGTTTGCGTATTTAACTGCTCTTTGGCTATCGTGTGAGACCATGATGATGGCTGTGCCACTTTCGTTTATTTTTTCAAGCATTTCGTAAAGGCCATCTTGTGCCTCTGGGTCGAGTCCGGCAAGCGGCTCATCTAGTATAAGTAGCTTTTTTTCTTCTACAAAGCTTCTTGCGAGCAAAACTCTTTGCCTTTGACCACCCGATAAAGAAGAAAATCTTCTGTCTTTTAGATGCGATATGCCAAATTTTTCTAAACATTCAAGCGCTTTACGCTTTTCTTCTTTTGTGTAGAAAAATCTTTTTTTAATCTTAAAGCCTGATAAAACGAGCTCCATAATCGAAGTTGGAAAATCGGCTGCTATTGAGAGTATCTGCGGTAGATAGGCGATTTCGTCTTTTGAAATGCCCTCCATAATTATCTCTCCAGATATTTTTTTATTTAAACCTAAGATGGTTTTGATTAAACTTGACTTTCCCGAACCGTTTTCGCCCAAGATGACTATGTAGTCACGATCATTTACTTCTAGGTTTATAAAATCACTTAGGACTTGACCTTTATAGCCAAATCCTAAGTCTTTTAATATTAATTTCATTAGTTTAGAGCCTTCTTTAAAGCGTCTAAGTTCATTTGCATATAGTCAATGTATGACTTGCCGTCCTTTGAGCTAACATTTTCCATAGATGTCATCTCAAGTATATCTTGGTCTTTTGTCTTTGTAGAATTTTTTACTGTGTCGGCGATTTTGCCGTCTGAACCCATTAACTTGATTATGTGTTTTAAACCAAGTTCGTCAAGTTTTTGTGCTAAGAAGCTGATAGTTTCAAAGCTTGCTTCACATTCAGCTGAGCAGCCAACAAAGGCAGCGAAATAATCAAGGTCAAGGTCACTTACTAAGTAACGGAATGGGAATCTGTCTGCAACTAAGATAGTATCAACTTTTGCAGTTTTTCTTGCTTCGTCAAACTCATTTTGAAGAGCATCAAGTTTTGCTGCGTATGCTTCGTAATTTTTCTTGAATGTATCAGCGTTTTTCGCATCGATTTCGCAAAGAGCGTCAGTAATCGCCTTTGAAATAGTTTTTGCATTCTTTACAGATAACCAAACGTGTTCATCATATTCTACTTCTTCATGATCATGATCATGGTCATGGTCGTGGTCGTCGTGATCAGCATGTTCGTGGTCATGATCATCATGGTCGTGGTCGTGGTCGTCGTGATCAGCATGTTCGTGGTCATGATCGTGTTCCATACCTTCTTTTACTTCTTCTTCCTTAACAGTATCGCCTAAAATTTCAAGCATGTTAAGAACTTTTGCGTTAGGCGCTTGTTTTGCAGCGTCTGGAGCCCATTCATCAGATTCGCCTCCAACATATAAGAAAAGATTTGATTTAGCAATCTCTTCGATGTCTTGAGCAGATGGCTCGTAATTGTGAAGGCTAACACCATTGTCTGTAAGGTTAAGTACCTCTACATCAGTTCCTTCAGTGATATTTTTTACCCAATCATAAGCTGGGAATATGTTAGTAACTACTTTTACAGCTCCGTCCTTTTGTATGCTGTCAGCTTCACTTGCTGGGATTGACTCAGTAGCTGGTTCTTCTGCCTTTTCAGGCGCTTTATTTGAATTGCAAGCAACTAGCAAAACGACTGCTAGTAGGCAAGCTAAAAATTTATTTATATTCTTCATTTTATCTCCTTTATATTTATATATTTATATTTTGTATATTTTGTATATTTTACCGATATTAAATTTTGCCGTCATTATATTTGGGGGTCAATCTCTAATCGTTCATGCGCACCATAAGATCGACAGGTGTCTTCACCTTCGCCATAGTCATGGCAATGTTTGTGAGCCTTATCGATACTAGCACCCAAAGTATTATAATTACAGCCGCATTTGAATGATGCAAAGACCTTTGAAGGTCTGAGACCATGTCCATAAAGCGGCAAATCGGGCAAGCAGAACGCTTGCAGATGTGGAAGGCGCTTGTAGCCGCGACGAAAAAGCTTAGTAGCGACATTGCGACTAAGATGATACAAAGTATAGAAAGTAGTATTTTGATACGCTTTGGCATTTTGCCCCTCCTTTTTACACGCCTTATTATATAGCAAGGTCTTAAGAATGTCAAGATTTCAATGCTTGTATCAATTAAAATATATATGTAAAAGCGTTTATATTTGCTCTTTCGTATAAGCATCACATTTTATCTAAGAAATTTATTTGCTGTGGTTCATTGACAAGAGTAATAATTTGATAAAATTATAAATTTGGAAAAATATAGGATAGAGATTTTATTTTCTCTATCCTATATTTTTTATTTGTGTTAAATTATTTAATTAGTTTGATTAAGATCTTTTTTGTTTATAAATCTTTCTCTTCACAAATTTTGCAGAGCAAAGAAGAACCTCACCCATTTACAAAGCTTCGCTTTGAATGGGTCCCGAGAACCTTGGTGCAAGACACTTGAGCTCGATTGGACGAAGTGGACTGACGAAGCAAGCGCAGCGTACTAATGGTACGTGAGCATTGCACATCAAAAAGTGTTTTCCTTCGCTTGCTACGTCTACATAAATTGTTAATTTCTAAGCTTGCTCACCTGTGGTCTCATATCCGTTCGCTTCGCTCAACTAAATGAGCCCACGGGCGGCTCACTTTGCTAAGAAATTAATACAATTTATTCCGAAGGCTTCGCTCGTGAAAATCACTTTTCTCACTATTAGTTCAAGGGCTCGTTTGAATGCAAAATCTATTTAATCAATAACCAGTCCTCTGGCACCATACCTTTGTAGCGTCTGATATACTCGTGAGTGTTAGTTGCCTCAACCATATCATTATATCCCCAGAATGTTTCGTCAAGGTCGATAAATCTCTTTAGCATCAAGGCGTTTTTGCATTTAGCAAGTGACATCGCATCGTAATTTCTTTCGAATATCTTGTTAAGGATTACTGCTGCTTCAGCTCTTGTGATGTTTGCGTCTGGTCTAAATAGTCCGTCTGGGTAGCCTGTGATTCTCTTTGCTTGATATTCTGAGCCTATTGCTCTTTCTGCCCAATGTCCTTTTACGTCTACGAATGGTGCTTCGCCATAAGGTTTGTTATCTATTGTAGATATCATTTGAGTGAACTCGGCTCTTGTAATAGGCGCGTTTGATCTAAATCTTCCATCTGGGTAACCTTTCATTATGCCTCTTGCTACGATTGCGTTTATTGCCTTGTTGTACCAAGAGCTTTCTGTATCTTTGAAGTTTGGTTTTGCAGCTGAACCGATGGCTTCGATATTTAGTAGTCTTGAAAGCATTGCAGCTGCTTCGGCTCTTGTGATATTGCCGTTTGGTCTAACTGTTCCGTTCGGATAACCAAAGATGTAGGCTTTGTGTTCTTCGCCTTTAATTTCTTCTGGCTCTCCTTCAATTTCATCCCATATTGCATAAATTGTACTTGGCTCATAAATTCTGTCATCATAACGAACCTTATCAAGGTGCTTTCTCTTGTAGCTCCAGCCCTTAAATGTAAAGCCTCTTCTCTTTGGCTTGTATAGGTGTGGCTCTATAATGTCGCCAACCATTACTTCCTTGTCATTGATCTTTCCACCTCTGTAGTTTTCGTCAAGAGTAAGAGTCGTATACTCTTGTGGCTGTTCCCATATTGCATATAGGTATAAATTTCCTTTAAGTGTATGTTCTTCACCTGGTTGGAACCTAAGTCCTTTTCCATCAGGCTCTGTGCTCCAACAGGAAAGTTTTTTGTTTCCGTTAGAAATATTAGTTCCTTTTAAGTCTTTTATTTTTACTGTATGATAGTCAAGGCTTCCTTCTCCTTCCTTATAAGGTGTATCGCATTCTTTAACGTAGAAAAGCTTTCCTTGTCCACCGTTCGGATCATAAACTGTGGAAGTCTCTTTATTAACATAATTTATATCGTAATTATTTAATAAACTATCCACATGTTTATAATCTTCACCTTCTTTAGCGACAATTCTTTTTGGTCTTGAATGAGTAGCGTGAGTAAAATTATTATATTTTTTATAATTTTCTGGTGGATTGTAGTAGCCGTAATCAGCTGTGTTACCACCAAATTTAACGTCTTCATTTATTATAAGTTTCTGATTCTTATCCTTTAGTTCCTCATCATCATATTTATCAAGAACATAAATTCCTCCGCCAAAATGATCCGATTTATTATTATTAATTTCTCCACCCTTTATTGTCAATGTAGAAGTATCACCTAAGCTTACAAATAAAGCTCCACCTCTGCATTCGCCATCGCCTACAAGCGAAGTTCCATCTTCATCTTTAACTTCAATTGCTTTATTATTAGAAAATATAGTGTTTTCAATAAGACTATCATAAGTTAATCTATTTCCGGAAAAATTTATCCCCGCTCCTGTTGATGACTCATTATCTAAAATGAATGAATTTTTTATTTCTAATTTAATGTCACTGCAGGTAATTGCACCACCATATAAATTTTTATTTCCAATAAATTTACTATTATTTATTATTAGCTCAGAATTATCTAAATATGAGTTTTCTACATATAATGTGCCAGATCCATATTGAATACCATTGCCTTTAAATACTGATCCATCAACTTCTACCTTTCCATTACAATACACAGTAACCATAGTTTGACCTGCTGCACAACCACTTATCTTTGAATTTTTAATTAAAAGATCTCCATTTTTTATTTCTATAGCGCCTGTTTGACAATCTTGTATAAAACTATCTTCTATTATTAAATCTTTTAAATTGACATCAGTAATTGTTTGATGTGATATATCGGCGCATATAGCTCCATATCCACCATCCAAGCATTTTTTTATAATTGTACCAGCTTGAATTTTTAATTTTGCATATTGAAAAAATATCGCTGCGCCTCGTTCTTCTGAACTGCAATTTCTTATTTCCGACCTTTTTTCAACTTTTTTAGAATTAGAATCTATATATGCAAAATCCGTTATTATTGTTTTTGTATTGTGAGATAAAAACATCGCTCCACCAATCATATCAGATTTACAGCCGTCTATGATACACCCCTCAATGTATAAAGCACTTTTCATTTCTTTACTAAGGGGAGCACCGGCACCAGTAAATGTAAATAATGCTACAGCTCCACCGCCAGCTCCAGCCTTGCAATTTGTAAAGTTACACTCTTGTAATAAATAAGTTCCTCCAGATAGGTCATCATTGGTAACGGCTATATAAACTCCACCGCCATATTTACTACATGTTGACTCCCTAACATTCACTCTTTTAGCTTCTATATCAGTATTGTCAACGGATATGGCAGGTCCTCCAGTATTACAATAAAGCTCATCTCTAGTCTTTGTTGTTAAATTAGTAAAATTACAATCGCTTATTTTTAAACTTGGCCTATGAGTCGCATCTTTATTATCAGATAAAATGCCAGCATAAATATTTGAGCCATCAAAGTTTAAATTCTTAATATTTATGTTTCCATCAATGATGTTTATAAATCTATCCCCTTGCTCTCCGCCGTCTTCTCCTGTAATTTTATGACCATTACCTTCTATAGTGATATTACCCTTTAGATTTATAGTCTTTAAATTACTTCCTTCAAGAGGAATTTTTAAATCACTAAACAGTTTTATCGTGTATGATTCATTTTGATCAAATTGATCATCGTTTATATAGTTTACAAAATCTTCTGCATTATCTAGACTTTGAATTGGAAAACCGTTTCCATCTTTATAAACTATATAGCCGTTCTCTCCTTCTGCAAAGCTTATTTCACTTAATGCAGAAACTGTCGTAATTAAGATTGCTAAGCAAAGAATTATTGCGAATAAGTTCTTTTTCATGTTTCCACTCCTTTTTTTATTATTTCACTTTATTATGTCAACTTGTAAACTTGTTCATCATCATTATAGCACCCCCCCCTAGAATAATCAAGCTTTCAGCGAATTTGTAACAAGATTGTAACATTAGTTAACAATTTGTAATAATTACTCTAAAATTATTGATTTAGCGCATAAAAAAAGAAGGCGCCTAGCCTTCTTAATATATTTATTTGTGATATGCCTCGTTGTTAATTATCTTAAAGCACCTAAACACCTGCTCCATCAAAACCACTCTCATGAGTTTATGATTCATGGTCATTCTGCCGAAGCTTAGCTTTAAATCTGCTTTACTCGAAACTTTTTTATTAAAGCCGTTTGACCCGCCTATAATCAAGGTGATTTTGGAGTAGCCTCTTACGCTTACGTTTTTAATCTCTTCTGCAAATTCTTCGCTTGTTAGTAGTTTTCCCTCTATCTCCAAGGTGATGACGAAGCTCTCTTCATCAATCTTTGTTAATATTTCTTCTGATTCTTCATCTATAATCTTATCAAGCTCTGCGTCTGAAAGTTTATCGGGTTTGTCTCTATCTTTGAGTTCTATAATATTAAGGGAAGCGAAGCGCGAAATTCTTTTTTTGTACTCGTCTATGGCTTCGTTTAAATATTTTTCCTTAATTTTCCCAAGTACTATGAGATCTATCTTTAGCATTAATCCACCTCGTATAAAAGTGTTCTTTTTAATCTGTGTGTTACTCTTAGCCTAAAGTCGTCTGCCTTTCTTCCCGACTGAAGCAATTCTTTATAAACTGTCATATAAGCGAGTTTTTCTGTGTTGTTCTCGTGCGATAGGTGCGCTAGAAAAACTAATTCATTCTTGTCCTTTAATGACTTTTTAATCAGGTCTGCGGCCTGCATATTAGAAAGGTGGCCTTCTGATGAGCGCACTCTTCTCTTTAAGTAGTAGCTATATGGGCCATTCTCAAGCATTTTCTCGTCGTGATTGCTCTCGATGTAATAAATGTCTGAGTCTTTGATTGCTTCTTCAATACCATCATCAACAAGGCCTGTATCTGTCAATATGCTGACCTTTTTATTTCCTGCGTATATGGCAAGGCCAACTGGGTCGTAGGCATCATGAAACACTTTAAATGGCTTTATCACAAGATCTTTAACTTCAAATGCGCCATCAAAAATGTGTACATGGCTCTCTTTCACTGAACCGATGCGTGGTAATGATGCAAGAAAGGTTTTTTCGTTGGCATATAGTTTTGCGCCGTACTTCCTCGAGAGTATTCCTGCGCCTTGAACGTGGTCTCTGTGTTCGTGTGTTAAAATAACTGCGTCTAGGTCTTTTATGTCTGTACCTATCTCTTTGAGCGCGTTTTCTGTTGTCACACCATTGAGCCCTGCATCTATCAAGATTTTGCTGTCTTTATATTCGATGTAGGTCGCATTGCCACAGCTTCCTGAGCTCAATGAACAAAATTTTAATAAGTCTTTCATATATTTCCCTTCATTATAATATCATCTTATAACCGTCTGAAAAAGTGATTCTCCAGTGCGGTACGGCTCTAAGCCTTGTAATCTTAAGTTCACTCGCTTGATCGAGCGTAACTTGGTCTAGATAGTAGCACATATCAACTTTGTCAATGGTTTTGCCCTTTACCTCTGGTTTATCGATTATGGATAAAATTTTATCTTTCACATCGGCAAGTGTAAAGAGTTCGTCCTCTGTGTTGATGTATTCAAGGCACATTGCGTCGACTCTCCTCACGCCTCTTTTGTCGATGGTGAAATTAATAAATGAATTTTCTAAATAAATATCGTCGTGCTTGACAGCGAAATGCACTTGATAACTGTCTTCGTCCATGTAGGCGCCATCAAATACCATACCTCTAATCATGAGCTCTTTATCTCTCATAAAATCATTGGCAAGCTCTATGGCCTTATCCATGCTCATCTGTGGATATTTTTCTTCTTCGGATGCGTCCATGTAGCTAAATAGCGTTCCTTGCGATAGCGAGACGCTTTTTTTGCCTTTTGTGAGTAGTTTTAGATCGTATCTGTCATCGAGCTCTGCCTCGCCATTAAAAAAGTTTTTATTAATCTTATCAAGATCAAAATCGTAGTACTTAAGTATATAGCCCTTGTACTCGCCGCCTTTTTTGAGCTCTTTCTCGTTTATATTTATTTCTTGCGCTTTAAGTATCTCGATTGCATCATCTTTGCTAATGGATAGACTTCCGCCGTCTTTATTTTTTTTCATAAACATGCTTAATAGTACGGCATCTATAATCAAAAAGCACACTAGGAGTATGGATTTAGCTTTGTTCCAGTTCATAATCTCTCTCCTTTATCAGCCTAAATGTTTTCGCATCGAATATGAAGTAGCCTTTTTTCGTGTCAATACGAATCTTTGGCGTAATCGCCTCGTCCTCGTCTTTCATCACAAGATATACTATACTGATCTTGTCGATGGACTTAAGCGGGTTATCATCTGTTCCTGTGTGGAATAGTATAGCATTTTTATCGATTAATTCAAGTATATTTTTGGTATAAAAAGCTTCTGCCGAATCTTTATTGAAGCTTGCTTTATTAACTGAGGCGAAGCGCACTTCGTCCATGAATACATCTACTGATGCGTAGTGGTCGGAGTCTTTCTCATAATTTAGCTTGAGGCCATCTAAGTAATAATCAAAACTTATTCTATAACCAAGGCTGTCTTCACTAGTAATTTCCTCTATCTTAGATAGTTTTAGTGGCTGCTCTTCATCTATATCATCTTGAAGAAAGGCTATGGCTGCCTCGATTGATTTAAGTAAATTTCTTTCCTTATAAATTTTTTTAAGTGGATTGAAGTACTCGATGGAGCCGTCGTACTTAAGCTTGATAACCTCTGAGTCGTAGCTGTATATCTTGGAGAAATCCTTCTCTTCAAGCTCTTTTAAATATTTAAACTCTTTGTTAAAAAATCTTTGTGCAAAGCTTCTTGCATTGTCCCTGTCAAGTATGTCGAAATCGTGTGCAACCGTGTATTTATCAAAGATATAGCTTGCGTACTCGTCTTGATAAGGTATATATAAGAGGCTTTTCTCGCCAAGTATAGTCGATGCGTTATAGTAATAAGTTAAATTTGGTTTTAGCTCAAGATTATTTACTATTGAATTTGGAAGTGAAAGCGATGTCTTAAGCTCTGTGATCTTGTATATGGACGCATCTGTCTTGAACATGGCGCTGCCACTATAAAGAAGTATAGCGACTTCCTTAAGATTGCTGTCATCGTTGATAAAATTATTTTTCTCCATGATATTAAAAGTTCTTGCGATTAGTCTTAAAGGGAACTTATCGATGAAAGTGAAGACAACTGATCTAGAGCTTTCTATGGCTTTTTCGTACTCATCTTCGCCGATAAGACTCACTCTATAATCATTTTTCGTAAAGACATCAGAAAAGAACCCTTTGAAACTTTGGAAGAGTCCTTGCTCCCCAGGGTTGTCTAAAACAGTGTGCTTGTCTTTTGAAAAATTGACTATGGCAGTCTCGGCGCTAATGTAGTCCTTTAGCTCCACCTTCTCTTTCTCTTTTGCCTCAATGCCGACCTTTCTCTCGCTAGAAAAGTCTATCCATAGCTTTGAACTTAAATATATGGCAAAAATAATCAAGAAAAAAAGAAGGGCTGTCTTGATTCTTTCTCTCAATCTAGCTCCTCCTATCTCAAATTTTTTATTAGATCAATGGTTTTCATTAAACTTATGCTCTTAGAAATATTATCCGCATCGCTTAAGTATATGTAGAAAACTTTCTCCGCCTTAGCTCCGTCACTTATGACAATCTTGTTAACTCCGCCCATAAGATTAAGCTTTTTAGAGAATATACCTAAAGATCCAACACTTATACTTGTCTTTGATAGCTCTTCATATCCATCTTCTTTGATCATTTCTTCCTCAAAGTGCTTTGTGAAATCCTCAAACTTAGTGTACTTATCCTTGTAGCTTTCAAAGTCTTTGTAGCTAACACTTGCTAAGTAGTGCTTTATCTCGACATTTGCATTCTTCGGTGCACTGCCATTGATAAATAATGCTTCGTCAATGGTAGAGTATATATCCTGATCAGGTTTTGAAACCCTAAATACATAAGCATCCTTTGCAATAGAAACTGATCCAATTGTGAATATGAAAAGGCATAAAATAAAGATTAAGACTTTCTTTTTCATACCTTCCCTCCTTATCTACATCTATTATAACATAGTAAGGAGGGTTTTAATATTACAGTTGTATTAAATTATTTTTAAATTATTTTAATTATATTTTTTAAATATTTTTTATTCTGCTTCTTTAAATTCATCGATTAAGAAGGTGAATGTAGTGCCTATACCAAACTTTGAAGTGAAGACTATATCTGCTTTGTAGGCGTTCGCCATCTCTTTAGCGATGGATAGGCCAAGTCCTGTTCCGCCCATCTTTCTCGAGCGGCCCTTCTCGACCCTATAGAATCTTTCGAAAATTCTTTTTTGGTCCTTCTCAGGTATACCGATACCATTGTCAATAACATCTAGGTGTACCTTGCCAAGAACTGAATATAGTTTTACCTCTATGGTACCGTTCTCATTCGTATACTTAATCGCGTTTGAAATAAGATTTGTAATTATCTGTTCAAGCGCATCCGGATCGATAAGCGCCTTAAGAGGCTCGTCTGCGATAGAATAAATAAGTTTTTGCTTTTTCTCATCAGCAAGTATTTTTAATTTATCTATGGCATCCTTAACTTTTTCGTTAAGCTCGGTTACCTTAACATCTTCCCCGCCCTTGTAATCGATATTTGATAATAATAAGAGGTCAAGAACAAGTCTGTTCATCCTGTCCGCTTCTTTCTCGATAACACCAAGGAATTTATTTTGCATCTCCTCAGGCACTCCTCCCTCAAGAAGCGTCTCTGAGTAAGACCTTATCGCTGTGATAGGCGTTTTTAGCTCGTGCGAAACATTGGCAACGAACTCTTTACGCATATTGTCAAGCCTGTGCTCCTTAGTTATGTCTTGGAACATGATTATGATGCCCCCAAGACTATAGTCCTCGTTTTCGAAAGGCGCATAAGTCATCTTGTAGACACCGCCTTTAAGCTCTATCTCTTCTTCGCCTTCAAGGGTAAATGGATTATCAAAATTAATCGACGAAAGGCCAATCTTGTCAAGATTAAAGTACCTTTGTGTGTCCCTCTTTATATCAATATCAATAAGTTTTTGCGCAACAGAATTTGCGTGAATAAGCTCGCCATGATTGTTTAAAGCGATGATGGCCTCTGTCATGTTGGTAAATATGGTCTCAAGCTTTTTTTGCTCCAAATCTTTCTCGCTAATGGTCTTGTTAAGCTCATCAGTTAGCGTATTAAACATGGACGCAAGCTTACCAATCTCGTCCTTAGTCCTTACTTCAACCCTTTGAGTAAAGTCCCCTTCGGCAAGTCTTTTGGCCTTCGCAGTCAAGCTGCTGATAGGCGAAACTATTGACGCGGCTAGTAGATAAGCGATAAGTATGGTAACAAATATAGCCGCGATACTGATCACTGTAAGTAATTGTCTCGCTTTTTTTACAGTCGCTTCAACCATCCTCGTAGAGCTGATTACATAGACAACACCCTTGACACGTCCACGCTCAGCCACAACTGGGTAGCTTAAGTGAACTTCTGAGTCAATGCCATCGCCTATAATCTTTTCGCTTAAATTGCCCTTTAATGCCTCAAGTAGCATCGCTTGGTTGATGGTATCGACATCGTAAGCGTTTTTGCCAACTATTAATTTAGTCTTCTCATCGTTACCCGCAATTACTGATGGGTAGCTGTCATTACTTATGACGTAGACAAGCTCGTCCGCGTTAAATCTATTCTCATTAATAACGGTTTGTATGTGCTCTATGGTCTCTTCATCGGACCAATTCTCTTTTGTGAAATATCTCGACGTCGATGTCATGGTCTCGACTTGCTTTTTGATGTCGTCTTTAAGTCCCTTCATCAGCTCATTTTCAAGTCCTGTAACTATGAAGGCGGCGACGCTCACTAGGACGAAGAGTACTAGCGACGCATAGATGATTACAAATCTAAACTTTATCGAATTAAATTTCATTTGAGATGTAATAACCCATGTTTCTTCTTGTCTTGATGTATTTGTAGTCGTCTGATAATTTTTCGTCAACTTTTTCACGAACACGTCTGATTGTTACGTCAACAGTCCTAACGTCTCCGATATAGTCATAGCCCCAAACGTCTTTTAGTAGATCAGTTCTCGAGAAAACTTCGTTAGGGTGCTGCATCAAATACTTTAATACTTCAAACTCACGAAGAGTTAGCTCAACTGGCTTTTCCTTCTTGAATACTTGTAATAAAGTCAAATCAAGCCTTATGTCGCCTATGACAATGGAGTTTTCTGTAGTTTTTATTTTAGGCGCACGTCTAAGATTCGCCTCAACTCTTGCAATTAACTCTCTTATGCCGAATGGCTTAGTGATGTAATCATCCGCGCCAAGCTCTAGACCCTTGACTTTATCAGCTTCTTCTTCTTTAGCAGTTAGCATAAGTATAGGGAACTTATACTTTTGTCTTAAAAGTTCAAGCGCCTTGAAACCGTCCATCTCAGGCATCATGACGTCTAGTAGCATTAGGTCTGGCTCGTGCTCGTTCACAGCTAAAAGCGCTTCCTTCCCGTCGTGAACCGCCTTTGTCTCAAAACCTTCCTTTTGTAAATTAAACTCGATAATATCAGTTATCGTTGTTTCGTCGTCAACAATTAGTATATAACCCATAGCTTCTACTCCTTATTATAACTTAGTATTTTCGTCTATGACAATGCCCTCTTTGGCATCATCATCTGTATCGTCTTTTGTTTTTTCTTCGTCAATATTTTTATTTTCTTCAATATTTTCATGATTTTCATCTGTATCAATATTTTTATCATCTTCATCAGCAGAAATATTTGCATCGCCATTATCATCTTCATTAAATATCTTCATAAATTCTTCTCCGCTAATGGTTTCTTTTTCGATAAGGAATTTTGATATCTTGTCAAGTTTTGTTCTGTTCTCGCTAAGTATGCGCTTTGCCTCATCATAGGCCTTCGCGATAAGCTCTTTGACTATGGCATCGACCTTGGCAAAGGTTTCTTCACTTGCAGTGAATTCGCCAGCGCCGCCTAAGTAGCGATTGCCTTCGCTCATTAGGCTCATCATAGGGAAGTCATCGCTCATACCGTAGCGCATAACCATGTTTCTTGCGATATTTGTAATCTGCTCTATATCGTTACTTGCGCCAGTCGTAATCGCTCCAAAGACTAGATCCTCAGCCGCTCTACCGCCAGATGCAGTAACCATCATATTGAATAATTCTTCTTTATCCATAAGGAATTTTTCTTCTGTATCAGATTGTAGTGTATAGCCGAGTGCGCCCGATGTTCTTGGAATGATGGTGATCTTTTCAACTGGAGCGCTCTTTTTCTGAACAGCTGCGACTATCGCGTGACCTACTTCGTGGTAGCTGATCATTTCACGCTCTTTCTTTGATATAATCATAGTTTTTCTTTGATATCCAACTATAACTACTTCTACTGACTCTTGTAAATCCTCTTGTATAACGAAATCTCTTTTATGTCTAACCGCTCTAAGTGCCGCCTCGTTCACGATATTTGCAAGGTCTGCGCCTGATGCACCGGCTGTTAGTAGACCAATCTTTTTGAAATCTACATCGTCTGACATCTTGATGTTTTTCGAGTGAACCTTAAGTACCGCGATTCTGCCATTAAGGTCTGGTAGCTCAACTGGTATACGCCTGTCGAAACGACCGGGACGTAATAAAGCTGGATCAAGTACTTCAGGCCTATTTGTTGCCGCAAGCACCACTACACCCTTTTTCGAGTCAAAGCCGTCCATCTCTGTAAGCAATTGGTTTAGAGCCTGCTCTCTCTCGTCGTTCGAAGAAAAACTGCCTTCACGCGACTTGCCTATGGCATCTATCTCGTCTATAAATATAATGCAAGGCGCTTTTTCTTGAGCCTCTTTGAATAAGTCTCTAACCCTCTTGGCTGCAAGTCCCACGAACATCTCTACGAAGGATGAACCCGATATAGAGATGAATGGCACGTCAGCCTCGCCCGCAACTGCTTGAGCAAGAAGCGTTTTACCTGTGCCCGGTGGTCCTACAAGAAGCGCTCCCTTTGGCAGATTGGCGCCGATCTTGGCATATCTTTCTGGATAGTGAAGGAAGTCAACTATCTCTAGAAGCATCTCCTTAGCTTCTTCTTGACCAGCAACATCTTGGAAAGTTTTCTTTTGCTTGCCCTTTACATAAACTTTGGCGCCTGATTTGCCGAAACCAAATTTATCAAGTCCGCCTCCCATATCCTTAAATAATATTTTTGATAATATCAGTCCCATTATCAAAAATGTCGCTATAGGAAGTAAAAAGCCCAAAATTTTAACTAGTATCGATGGCTCTTCGATAATCTCACTACCGAAGTGAACGCCCTTTTCTTTAAGTTTTTCAGTAAGGCCCTCGTAGTCCCACTCACCTGTGATAAAGACTCTGACCTCTTTGCCTTGGTCTTCACTATTAATGATAGGCTTGCCATTTTTATCTAATTTTGCTTTTTCGAATTTTAATTTCTTTTCATTGTTTTTATCACGAATCGCCACGTATTCTGGTTTTAGCTGAAAGACAATGTTTCCGCCCATCTTTTGTACTCTATCAACAACGCCCTCGTCGATTGCTTCCAAAAAACCATCGTAAGTAACTTTTTCAACTTCTGGCTTCATAAAATCTTTCATGAAGAAGATGTTGAAAAGGTAGGCAATGATAAGTATAACTAAATAGTAATATATGAGAGATTTTTTAGGTCCCTTTTTATTTTTATTGTTCTTATTCATTTCTTCACTCCTTTATAAGTATATATACCCATGTGCATATACTTACTTGCTTTAATTCTAACACAAAAATCGTTTTTTTTCAATAAAGCGGGGCATAAAAAAAGAACTGCTCTCACAGTTCTTTCTTGTATAAATTATTCTTACATTTAATAGTATTAATAGTTTGTTACTACATAAGCGCTTGAATTTGGATTAAAAGTGAATTGCACGTAGTTCCTCTTAACTAAATCAGCCTTAGTCTTGATAGGCTTGTTAAATACATTTATATATCTAACTTTGTCAAGCATTTTAACAGATGTTTCATTTGAGCCAGCCACAACGTAAACATTTTTACCCATATCGGCAAGTTCCTTGAATTTTGCGTGAAGAAGTGCCGCCTCTTTCTTGTCAGTAAAGCCGCCCTTGCCAAAGACTGGACTTGTCATAGTCACGACAATGTTATTTTGAGTGACATTCTTAAGATTTCCTGTGATGTAGCTCCACTCATTTGCGTCCGATAGTCTTAAAGATCTCTTCTTAGTGTTAAGATTTAGTATAAATGCGTTTGCTGTCGCACTTGTCGAGAAAACATTTGCATTTTTAAGAAGATTTTTCGAAACAGCCTTTTTAAAATCATTGTCATAGTTATTTAGTAAAATGCTTGTGTCAACTTTGTTCACTTTGTTGATGATGGCAGTCTTGGCGCCTTCGAAATTTTTGTCTTGATTAGCATCATAACCACTAACTACAAGGTATTCGCCGCCACTAGTTTTTTGAACAAAGCCATTTTGACCGTCAGCTAATACAGATGAATTGTCTATGGCGTTTTCAAATTTGTGTTCATAAAGTAAATCGATCGCGTCAACTAAGATTTTTGACTTAACCATGGCAGAGTTATTGGAGCTGCCAACATAGATATTTAAAAGGGTATATGGATATGCCTCGTTGTCAGGAACTTCTGCCTCAAGATATCTATAATCATTAAAATTAATTTTTTCAGAGAAAGTGATTTGCTCAGCAAAACCTTCGCTGTCCTTGATAGTTGCCTTAAGCATAGCGCCCTTCGCGTCGCCCTTAACCCACATGCCAAGCCTCTTTGGCTTTCCTTCTAAAACAGGAGCCTTCTTAAAACTTATATAAGCAGCTCTTGAGTCGTCAAGCTTTGAAAAATCATAATTTAGCTCAACAGCGCCGCTTCCTTGCTTTGCGACCTTAGAAATCTTTAGGCTAGAAGATACCTTATCAGCTGGGAAGCTCGATGCCTTGATATTATTTAAATTTTCAAAATCAAGAAGCGGCTTAGAAATAAAGCCAATAGTTACAGGTATGTTCTTGTAAGTATTTTTATAGCCCATAGTGATGTAACCGTAGCCAATATTATTTGAAGCAGTGAAAACATTTCCACTCATAGCGCCAACAGTTCCCCAGATGGAGAAATTAATGCTCGAATTCGGAATTTTAGCGCTGCGGCCTTGATTATCTAGGCCAATAATATCCTTTATAGTGAATTTATCGCCAGGTTTTGCGTTTATCTTTTCAGTGGAGCTCCTTAGCTCAACCGGTTCAGAGAATACTTCGATGTTTTTAGTGTCACTCGCACCTTGATAAGATACTGTTACTTGTGAAGTGCCTTCAGCTGCACCTATAAATGAGCCATTCATGCAAGATGCACCATTCGTAGCACTTGCACTTACTGCATTAGCGTCGACTCTAACTGGATTATTGCTTGCGTCATACGCTTTTACACTGTATGCTACAGGCACGCCAGGAAAAGCCTTGTCAGTATCAAGATCAAGCTCTATCCTTGCAACAGCGCCCGGATTGTCGCTCGAGAAAACACCAACGCCCGATACAACCGCTCTTGGAGTACCGCCCGATGGCTTGTTGATGATCTCAGCCTTATCCATCGCCTTAGTCTTTTTGACCATGGTAGTCGATCCGCCGCCATCAAGATTCATCGCGTTGTAGCAGCCGAAACTCTTAAATATTTCACCAAATTCCTTTTGAGTAAGACCAGCGTAGCCATTCCTTCCGTCAACAGTGATGATGACTATCTTAGAGCCGTCTTGCGTAACGCCGATGCCAGTTCTTGGATGTCTTCCTTTATTAATAATATTAGTTTGCATAGCAACACCATTCTTCAAGATGATGGAGCCGCCGCCCATAGCAAATTTTAGCGCCTTGTAGTCAACATTTGATGTTACCTGTAATTCAAGAGGCGTACCTAGAGTAAGACTAGCTAGAGGAGAGTTATTTTGGCTAAGCACATAGCCATCTTCAGGTATATCAAAAGGCTCGCCGTTCGTTCTAATATCAGCAACAACACCATTCTCCACAAGAACTTCAGTCATATTCGCTGCCTTAGCTCCAAAACTTTTCCTGCCCCAATCCCTTGTTAGTAGAGATAAATATTTGTATCCGCCGTAAGCCTTGTTAAAGCCGCTAACGTGGTATTTTGCACCAGTTAATTGATTTAAGATATCAACAGATTGATCGATATATCCAAGCTGCGAGTCGCCAGCACTGCTTTGATAAAATACAGGCAGTTTGTTCTTGCCCTCTTGAGCCGAGCTGATAAGCTTGCCGTCATTGACAATCATACCAAGAGTCGATGGATGCGGTTGATAGTTAAAATAGTCGCCGTTAACACCAGCGATAGCGCCACTAACATTGACCATGTCCCTGACATTCGATCTGTGAGAAACACCCTCAGTATTGAATATCGCCTTAATCTCATTCATTTGATTAGTCGTGTCAATAGTCAAGACATTTAAGTTTTGCCAGCCCTCAGAAGTAAATCTCTCGATGTGCGCGCGATGCACACCACTCGCTAGATACTCTTCCTTTCTTTCTTCGTTAATTATATAAGCTAAAGAACTTTGACTTAAAATCGAAAATGCAAGCGTAGCGCTAAGCGCAATACTTGCGATGCGTTTAAATTTCATTATATCCTTCCTTTCATTTCATACACATCCATTATATACCAAAATATAAAATTTTTGTTAAAAATATGGCAATTGTAACTATATTGAAATATTGGAGATAGATTTTTTAAAATTATGAAAAATTAAGAAAATAGAAGAAAAACTATAATAATAATAGATATATTAAGAAAATAGGATTTATTTCCACTTGCAAGAATCTTATTAGAAAGTTATAATAGATAAGTAATATTTCGGCGGGGTGTAGCGCAGTTTGGTAGCGCACGTGGTTTGGGACCATGGGGCCGGGAGTTCGAACCTTCTCACCCCGACCATTAAAAAAAAGAGAGCATTTAGCTCTCTTTTATTTTATTTCTCATTCAAATCGCGGCCTGCGCTCGTTCGCTTTTCGTCAATGCTCACATTGGCTATGCATGCCTTATGCCAGAGTTTACAAAGGTATGGAGCGTAGCGAACATAGCTTTGATTAAACTTACGGCCAAGCTTGCTTCGTCAGTCCACTTCGTCCAATCATCTTGTTTGATTCGCAAAATCGTTTTCTTCCGTTGTAAATATTTGATTAAAATTGTTGTTTTGGTTTATATAATTGCCACGGTATTTATTTTGATTAAATTATTTTAATTAGTTATTAAAACTTATTATTAAATACAGATATTGTGATAAAAATTTATTTTTGATACTTTTCTTATTTAGATCAATTTTTATATCTTCTATCGAAACTAAATACATACAACGATCAAATTATAGTGCTCGTTTTAATTGGATCAGATCAAACATGTTTCTTAATTAGATCAAAATATATATCACCTATCTCATCCACATACATATACGCGGGATTGAAGAACCCCGTCCATAAATGGACGTGAACCTTTGCGCTACGCAGAGCAAACGAGGCACCAGTACAAAGTCGCCCAAACGCTTAGTTATAAGAGCAAAGTAAGGGGCTCGTTTTAGTCGTATCAGATGACACAAATTTTGCTGGAAAAAGAAGAACCTTGTCCTAACGGACAAGAACCTTTACGCTATGATGGATTGCACAAAGCAAGTTCATAACTTAAAATAAAGTTTTATAATCAAATTAAATATCTTCTATCTAATCAATACACATATACGCGGGATTTTGCAGAGCAATTTGATGCATAGGACGCAGTGGAACGAGCGACCAACTGAGGCGTACTAATGGTACGTTGAAGGAGGAAGCGAGCGAACAAGTTCTAGGCGCAAATTGAATGCGAAATCCTAAGTAAAAAGGTCCAGCAAACGCTGGACCTTTGTTTTTTGATATGTAGTGCACCCGACTTCGAACGTACCCTATAAGTGTTACCACAACAGACAGCTCCCGAACGGCACCCTCGCGGCACACACAAATACATACTTATCGCTGCTTCCGCCAGGACCTGACGAGGTTCG
>QWCB01000874.1_pt1 | contig 31567 bp, 28 predicted proteins | sample 1972511 | NCBI WGS metagenome assembly QWCB01 (sample SAMN09866719, study PRJNA288562) | Human gut metagenome isolate term5_stool, whole genome shotgun sequencing... | isolation source: gut | host: Homo sapiens | place: USA: California | reverse complement strand
GTTTTTGTGAATTTTGCAAAAAATATTAATATTTATTTTAAAAAAATAATTATAAGAAAACCCCTTTCTTAAAAAGTAGGGGTTTGTCTACACTCTGAAGAAGCTATAAAGCTTCTTTTTTTATCCATAATATCTACATAAATAATAACTATTATCTGGAGTATTTATTTTAATTAAATCTTCTTCATTTAGTGAAGTATAATCTTTTCTTAAAGGTCCAATATTTAGTTTAGATTTATCAATAAGAAGACTTTTATCTAGAAAAATATCAGCTTCTTTAAACTCAATATCAACACCAATAAAATTAATTGATAGAAGATAAGTTTCATTATTATAGATAACATCATATAAATGCATACCTTTATTAATAATTAGAGCTTTAATCATCTAATCTTACCTCCTTTATCCACATGGTTTTTACATTCCATAAAACCAGGCCCCTTATCTTTTAATCTTGGCATATAAAGTTCATCTAGAAAGACAGCGTGATAAAAAGCATTAGCCCCTATTTTAGTGCAATAATCTAGATAAGCTTTAGTTATTGTACTGTTACCAGCTAAAAAGTTATTACCGGCTTCTTTTAAATTAGGAAAATCAACTTCATGTAAAAGTGTATTATATCTTAAGAAGTTATCACCAACTTTTTCTACCTGCGGTAAATAAGCATTAATAGCTCTTTGGTTATCGGCAAAGAAATTGTTACCGGCTTCTTTTAAGTTAGGCAAGAAGATATTTTTACATTCAGCTCCGCTCATTACAAAATTATCCCCCACTTTTTCAAGTTCTGGCATCTCAAGAAGTCTAATAAAACGCAGGCTTCTTAAAGCATTATCACCAGTTTCTTTAAGTTTATTAAACTTACCATACGTAACATAACTAGCACTACTCAAAAAATTATTACCGGCTTTTTCTAAAGCATCTAAATTAATATAAGAAATAATATTATTATAACTAATAAAGTTATCACCTACTTCTTTTAAAGCTGGTAATTCAATAGCTGTTAAATCAACATTATCTTGAAGACAATTATTACCAGTTTTTTCTAGGTTAGGTAGTCTAATTTCATTAAGACTAGAAGCTCTTTGCATGAAGTTATTACCGACCTTGTTAAGTCTTGGGGCAATTAATTCTTCTAAACTATCAAGGTGAATCATAAAGTTATCACCCGCTTCTTTTAAATCCAGTAAATCAGCTTTAATTAGTTGGTTGTTTTGATTTAAGGTTAAATAACTGGTTCCATCTTCACTATCGGCGATAATAAATTTAGTTTGATCACCTTTTCTAATTTCAAAACTATCAATCTTACCGATACTACTAGGAAAAGAATCTTTTAATCTTTCATCATATAAACTTATTGTTTTATCCATAAGGTCAATAATATAATAATCCATCACAATATAGCGTTCTGGATTTTTAGCATAGGTTTGGATAACTTCATCATTATCAATAATATAATTATTTTCACAGTAATAAACATCATTTAAATATTCATTATAACGGTAAAACCTGCCATTTATTTGCCGATAGTTAGGCATAGTTAGATTAATCTTATTAGATTTAGTCATGCCATAATATTTAGCAAAACTATTAGTTAAGCCTGGAATAATATTATCCAGGTTATTACCAAACGTCGCATCGGGATTTTTCACAATATGATTATAACGATTTTTTATTGAGAGAATATGATACTGGTCTCTTGAAAACTGAATACTGATTACACTAGTGCCATATTCATCTTCTCTTCTTGGATGTTTAAAATTTTCTCTTTTAATTTCATCGACATTCTTTTTAACAGCAAAAAAGACATGATCAGTATTAAGACGGCCTCCAAAAAAGGTACAAAGAGCTTCTTCTTCCTTATAATACTTTCTAAAAGACTGAATCTCAGCTTCATTATGGCACTTAAATAAAGTATAACCTGCCTCATCAAGTAATTCTTCGGGAGTATGTTCACTTATAACTTTCTCTTCATCAAAAGGCTTATAAATTTGATTAATATATTCACCGAAAAGACGAACTTTAGCCTCCGTTAAAAGATCGTCATAAAGATTTCTAGAGGGGGCAAAATGATCAAGCATTATTCTAGATAAAGTTCCTTCTTCATCAAGAATAGTCGGAAAAAGTTCCCGGCATAAGTGCATCATCTGCTCACCATAATATTTTTTTATTTTCTTTAAGTCGTAATTCATGAACTCATTTTACCACAAATAATTATATCTTGCATTAGGCATAAAAAAAGAGTAAAGACTTTACGCTTTTACTCTTTTTCTTTCTATATATTTATATATTTCCATAACAAATAAAACTATTAAAGAAATACCAAACAAATAAAGCATATGTATATAGGAAATCTTTGGAGCCTTTAATAATTTAGATAATAAATCCGTTTCCATAACTATAATTTGCAATATAATAGCAGCACTAATACTAAAAATTAAAAATTTATTATCAAAAAGTTTAGTTTTAAAAATAGATTCTTTTTCACTCTTACAATTTAATACATGAATATTTTGCATGAAGACCATTAAAGTCATAATATAAGAGCGAGCATTAAAGGCTGGCATGCCACTTTTAATGAGATAGTACCAAATAAAGAACACAGATAAACCAATGAAAGAGCCTGCTACTAGTACTTCCTTCATTAAGTATTTATTAAAGATTTCTTCATCCTTACCAACTGGTTTTTCTTTCATAATACTGCGTGGTGCTTTTTCAAAAGATAAAGCTAAATCCTGAAGACCATCAGTTACAATATTAAGCCATAAAAGCTGAATAGCAAGAAGTGGTACAGGCATATTAAAGATAATAGCTAGCGTAAAGAATAAAACTTCAGCAAGCCCGCAAGATAAAAGCATATAGCTAACTTTCCTGATATTACTATAAGCACTGCGTCCTTCATAAATACCTTCCACAATTGAAGCAAAGTTATCATCCGTAATAATCATATCAGCTGTTTCTTTAGCAACATCTGTTCCGCTTCCCATAGCAATACCAATATTAGCAGCTTTTATAGCGGGGGCATCATTAACCCCGTCTCCAGTAACGGCAACAAACTCACCCATATCTTGAAGAGCTTTAATTATTTTTAATTTATCTAGAGGTGTCACTCTTGAAAATACTAGTTTATGTCTAATATATTTTTTAAAGTAATCAAGTCCTTTATCATAAGCTTCATTAAATTCTTTAGCTGTTGCTACTTCGCTGTCACTTGTAATTAAGCCTAAATCTTTAGCTATTTTAGATGCAGTAAGCGGATGATCTCCCGTTATCATATAGACTTTAATACCGGCATCCATGGCTTTAGCTATCGCTTCTTTTGAAGAAGCTCTAATCGGATCGATAAATGCGGTTAAACCAACAAAGTTAAAGTCATGAATATCTTTCTCATTAATCTTGATTCTTTCTTTATCTACTTCTTTTTCGGCAAGTGCAATAACCCGGTAGCCTTCTTTAGATAAACTATCGTGAAGACGCATAACATGCTGAATATTAATAGGTGTCTTCTTTGGACCCATGGTACTAGAAAAAGATAGAATTCTTTCAAGAGAGCCCTTAATCGTTAGATAGGTTTGATCATTCTCTTTATATAAAGCTCCAGAAAAAGCTTTATCTGACTCATAAGGTAAAATATCTAAAACTTCATAAGTTTCAGGAATATTTAATTTACCCGCTAAACTTAGAAAGGCGATATCCACGGAGTCACCTAAATATTCATAAGTGTTTTCATGTTTAATTAGGCTAGCTTCATTATTTATTTTACCAAGCCTTGCAATATACTCAGCTTTTTCAAGGCTTTTTCCTATTACTTCACCTTCAAAATTATAACCAGATCCAGTAACGTTATAAACTTCGCCTGAGGCCATCACAATTTTAGAAGCCGTTTGTTCATTAACCGTTAAAGTTCCCGTTTTATCTGTAGCAATAACTGTCGTTGAACCAAGAGTTTCAACAGCAGTTAACTTTTTAACGACCACTCCTTTTTTAGCCATTTTGTTAGAAGCCACCGTTAAAGCCATCGTTAACGCAAGAGGCAAGCCTTCAGGCATAGCAGATACCGTTAAAGCGGTTACTGATAAAAAGATTTCATTAAAACTATAATCTTTTAAATAAAGCGTAATGGCTATCATAATAGCAAAAATAATTAAAATAGAACTTATCTGTTTAGTAAAATGTTCTAGTTTAATATTTAATGGAGAAGGAGTTTCTTTTTCATCATTTAAACTAGCAGCTATCTTACCAAGCTCAGTATCTAGACCAGTTTCAACAACTATCGCTTTAGCTCTTCCTGTTAAAATATTTGTTCCCGAAAAAACCATATTTTCTCTATCAGCGACAACCTGATAACCCGTATAAGTAATTAGTTTCTTTTCTTCAGGAAGCGATTCACCCGTTAAAATACTTTCATCAACTCTTAAGTTAAATGTTTCAAAGATTCTGGCATCAGCTGGCACTTTATCACCACTACTTAAAAGAATGATATCACCTCTAACTAAATCACGAGATGGAATAACGATTTCCTGATTATCTCTTAAGACTTTGACATCTTTTTTAATTAAATCATGAAGGCTATCAGCTGTTTTTAAAGCTTTATATTCTTCAAAAGCTCCAATAAAAGCATCTACTAAAACAATAAAAGTAACCGCTATCGCATCAACCCATTCCCTTATTAATAAAGAAATAATAATTGTTGCAATTAAAAGTAGTGTTAACGGATTATTAAACTGTTCAATAAAAATACTAAGTACTGATTTTATTTTCTTTTTAGGTATTTCGTTATTCCCATCATGTTTTAATCTTTTGTCAGCTTCTTCAAAGCTTAACCCCTCTAAACTAGTATTATGAAGTTTTAAAACTTCTTCTATATCTAATTTATATTCTTTATCCATTATTTACCTCATTATGAATGGTACCGTTAAATAATTCATTATCAATATTATTAATCAGTCTACTAGATGGAAGAGGACTTGGAGATGTTCGCATTGCACTTAAATCATCACTTCTACTTTCTACAAAATAATGATCATCATCACTAATTGATCTTGGGAAATCATCCTCTTCTCCTAAATCATCAAAAGGATTAATATTAAGGTCAAGGGGATCACTTATATTAACTTCAATCCCGCTATTATAGAAAGTACCATCATCCTCTTCTATTTGTTTTTCAAAATCAAGAAGTTCTAAAGGTGCATAACCACTAGATGCTGCTACATCTTGACTAGGTGCTGACAAACTACGATTAGTTTTAACAGTTTTTTCCAGGTCATATAAATCTTTAAATTTTTGTCTAAAGTTTTCAATTTCTTTATCTTTAACATCTTGATAAACAAGATGCGTTCCCATAATCGCATTTTCAAAGTCCATCATATTAATAACATTACGGTTATCAAACTGCGCAAAAGAGAAAACTTGTTTAAGTAAAGTTAAAGCACAGTCTGGGTATCTTGTATTTATTTCATAAACTCTTTTATACTGACTTGTCATATCCGTTAAAAAGCTTAAAAGAAGCTCTATTTCATATGATGAGTAATTTAGTTTAACACCTGTTTCTTTTTCAATTTTAGGAAGCGTTCCAACCATAATTTGAATAGTTAAATCACGGTTTGGCTCAGCAATATCGATACGCTGGAAACGCCTAGTAAAGGCTTTGTCTCTTAAAATATATATTTCATATTCTTGCGTTGTTGTTGCTCCAACGATTTTAATCTGTCCGCGCCCTAAACCTTCTTTAAAGATATTAGCAAAGTCAAGGCTTGATTCACTAGTAGCTCCAATTAACATATGAATTTCATCAATAAAAAGAATGGTTTTATCATAAGTTTTTAGTTCATCTATCATCATTTGGACTTTAGAAGAACCATACTCATCGGTTCCAAGAAGGGATGCCGTCTTAATACCAATAATTTGATAACCTTTTAGTGCATCAGGGACATTTCCTATTTGCATGTTATAAGCTAGGCCTTCGATAATAGCGGTTTTACCAATACCAGGTTGCCCGGTTAAAATCGCGGACTTTTCGGGGGTAAGAATAGTTAAGATAAGTTTTTTAATTTCTTCATCACGCCCAATAGCTGGATTTGTCACATATTCCATCGCGGTATAATTAGTGCCATAAGTAGCTAGAATACCCTTTTTATTCATATACCCCTCCATCATATATATTGTAGCAAAAAATAAACTTTTCTGCACTCATCTTTTTAAATTTTTAAGAAGAAGTCAAATAGATCTTATCATGATAGTTTAAATACTCTTTTTATTGTAAAATAATCTTGGAGGATACATGAAAAAGGATAAAATAATCATTATTGGTAGTGGTAATGTGGGATCTGCTACAGCCTTTACTTTTACATTAAAAGGTTTAGGAGATGAGATAGGTATTATTGATATTGATGAAGACCGCGTCCAAGGAGATGTTTTAGATTTAGAAGACGCTAGTGTTCTTTGTAAACAAAAAAAGATTTTTAAAGCAAGTTATGAAGACTGCAAGGATGCAGATATTATCATTATTACCGCGGGCGTTAATCAAAAGGAAGGCGAAACTAGAATCGACCTTTTAAATAGAAATATCACTATTTTAAAAGATATTATTAATAATATTGTCTTAAGCGGCTTTGATGGCATTATTATTATGGCCACTAACCCCGTTGATATTATGGCTTATGCGGCTTATAAATTATCCGGTCTACCTAAAAATAAAATTATTGGATCAGGTACTGTTCTTGATACTCTTAGACTAAGAAAAATCCTTTCTGATTTATTAAATGTTAGTCCTGCTAGTGTCCACGCTTATATGATGGGTGAACATGGTGATAGTGAGTTTGCTATTTGGTCCAACGCCTATATCAGCGCTATTCCTCTTAAAGAATGGTTTTATCTAAAAGGTATTAGTAACCAAAAAGAAGTTCTTGATATTATTGAACACAAGGTAAGAACGAGAGCTTATGATATTATTAATTTAAAAGGCGCTACCTACTACGGTATTGCTTTAAGTTTATCTAAAATAGTTGAAGCTATACTTGATGATAAGAATGAAATACTAACTGTATCTTGTCTTTTAGAAGGTGAGTTTAAAAGTCATGATGTCTTTACCGGGGTTCCAGCTATTATTAGCAAAGACGGGGTTAAAGAAATAATCGATTTAAAACTAGACGATAATGAATACGCTGATATTCATAAATCTATTAAGATACTAAAAGACCAAATTGAAAAAATAGACATATAAAAAGAACTATCTATGATGTGAACCCCATTTGGGAGACATCATAGATAGTTCTTTTTTTAATTAAATTAATTAGCTTAAGAAAGCTCCAGCTGTTCCATAAAATTGGTCTAAAATTTGACCTACTGAACGTGCTACTGCTTGATCTACAGAAGTTGTTTCACTTAAGTAATTATTAACACCATCTCTAATTTTTAAGATTTGTTCTCTTAAAGCATTAACGGTATTATTATAATTTTCAAATTCTTTTACAGCTCTTGAAAATGCTTCTGTACCAAGAGTGGCTGCAAGAGAACCTGCTATATTAATAATATCATTACCATGTTGTTGAAGATTATCATTAATTAAATTTGTTGTTTGATCGTTATTTGCTCTTAATTCTTCTGTCGATACTCTAAATTGACCTGCCATATTTTCTCCTTCTTTCTATTTTCCTAGTATAATGAATCGATCATACTTGCTGATCTATTTACATCTTCCATTAATGTATTAACACCTTTAGAAATTTGACGTGCTGCTTCAAGTGTTTTTTCTCTTTGAACATTTAATTCAGCCATATATTGTCGGGCTTTAGAAATTGCTTCATTAGCAGCATCACCTTCCCAAAGTTCTGCACTTTTATTAATATAATTTTCAATATCTTTATATGTTCCATCATAAAATGATTGGAAGTTCTTTGCTAATTGGTCTGATAAATCTACAGTTTGATCACTATATGATATAACACCACTACCATTCATACTTAATAATCTCCTCTCTTTATTATATAAGTCTATTTTAGCTTTTTATTTCATTATTAGCAAGATAATTCGTCGAGTTTTCTTTCTAGATGTCAAGTAAGAATTCCTTTTACTTATCTAAAGTTATATTACCAAGCCTACCAGTTTTAAAATCTTGATAGATAGCTTTAAGGGTTCTATCATAATCGATATCTCCGCCCTTTAGAAGGTATCCACCACGCCTTCCTATATCATCATAAATTGTATCTAGATCAATTTCCTCTAACTTATATCTTTTAATTAAACATTCTGGATATTCTTCACTTAAAAAATTAATTAGATAATTAACTACTTCATTAAGAGGTAAAATATCTTCATTAATAGCTGAAAGTAATGATAATTTATAAGAATCCTCAACGCTCTTAATCTTAGGCCACAAAAGTCCCGGGACATCATATAAAGTACCAAGACTAGTTGATAGAGGTCTTATTGATTTAGTAACGCCTGGCTTATTACCTACTTCTAGACTTCTTTTACTAATAATTTTATTTAGAACCGTTGATTTACCAGCATTAGGTATACCTATAATAAAACCATTTAATTTATTATTCTTAATACCTTTATTTTCTCTTTTAATTAGAATATCTAAACATTCTTTCTTAATAAATAGTTCTAATTTATCTTTTAAATCACTTTGTTCCTTATCGAAAATAATATATTTAGAAGGATAATGCTTATCTAGAAGCATCTTTGATTTAGAAAAATCAGCTAGATCCATTTTCGTAACTATATATATTACCGGTTTATTCTTAATAATATCTTCCATATCTTTAACTTTACTAGTTAAAGGAGCTCTTCCATCTATTACCTCAACGACATAATCAATATGTTTTATTTCTTTAAGAAGCCTTTTTGTCTTAGCCATATGGCCCGGATACCACGAAATTGGGAGTTTTGAAAAACTTTTTTGACTATCATTATTTTTCTTTTCTTCTCTACCTTGTCTTTTTTGATACATATTCATAATATTTCACTTCCCTTTTAGTAAAAACTTGTTTACACTTTTTTATAATAATTTAATTTTTCTAACTCTTTTATATTTTCTTTAACCCAGAGATTACCTGCAACCATTTTATTTATTTTTAATGAAACTTTCATTTCATTAGTCGTAATATTCATAGTATTTTCAAGTAAAATACCTTTTTTCATTTCAAATTTTGTGATGTTTTTCCATTCTATTAAGCAGCAATCTAATATATTCCAGTTGCCTTCTACCGGAAAAATATGAATTCCTTTTTCATCAAACCCAAATAAGTATGATGTTACTCTTTCTGACGCAATTACAATTACTGGACCAGCTGGTAAAACCCATTTTGCTTTATATGTACTATGTCCAGGTACAATATTATTTTTATAACTAAAATTCCATTTATTTAATTCTTCTTTTACTTTTTCTAAATTAAGCATATTTCTAATCTTTCATTTATTTGTTTCTTCTATTAATAAATCAAAATCTGATTTATATAATTTATCTTGAATAATTCTATATTTTTCAAATTCCGTTTTGGCTTTATCACAAGCTATTTCATGTGATATTTTTCCAGCATCTTTTAATATATCCCTATCATCTGCAAGCAAAAACTTATCTATTCTAGATGACCAGTCCTCCATCGTCATTGGAATATGTCTTCTCGCCCTATTTTCAGCAATCTCTAAAAATGCACTAACAATTCCCTCTAAATCACTTAATTCTTCTTTATTTAGATAATTTTTAGCAATTATAACATCAGATTCCATTATCTTTCCATTAGGAGATTTTTTCCAAGAAGTCAGTCCCATATGTTTTTTTTCTGAATTTGCTCTATTATATATAATTTCAGCAGCCGTCTGATGTGATACCGCAAAGTGCATTTTATTTTGAACCTTTTTAAAGAAATCGATTGATATAGGAGATTTAGGATCATAATCTATACTTGTAGCATAAATGTCAGTTACTTTTTGATAAAATCTTCTTTCAGATAGCCTAATTTCTCGAATTTCTTCTAATAACTTTTCAAAATAATCTTTATCAACAAATGAACCATTTTTCATTCTTTCTTTATCTAATACATATCCTTGAATTGTAAATGTTTTAAGTATATTTGTGGCCCATCTTCTAAATTGTGTCGCTCTTAATGAATTTACTCTATATCCAACTGATATTATGGCATCTAAATTATAAAATTCAACATTTCTCTTAACACTTCTATGTCCCTCTTTTTGAACTAATTCCATTTTGGAATAAGTTGAATCTTTATCTAACTCTTTTTCATTATAGATATTAATTAAATGCTTTGCTATTGCCGGTTGTTCTACATTAAATAATTCCGCCATAGCTTTTTGAGTCATCCATAAAGTTTCATTTTCATATCTTACTTGTATGCCTTTGTCTTTTTCTTGAAGTTTGAATGTTATAAATTCTTCAGTGCTATTTCTAATTAGTAAATCTTTTGCCATTGTTATCATCTCCTTTGTCTAAAATATTAGTTTTCTATAAATCACTCTGACATAAATTTTATTAATTCTTTATTAAAAATTGTAAACAGGATTTTAATTAAAAGTCTTATAAAATAAGGTAGTTGAAGAGAGTTTATATAAGTCGTTCTTTACCATGAAAGAGGAACATTTGTAAAACTTTTATCATTATTATAGTTTTTTCCGTCATCGGCAGTTAACGAGCATTTCTCGGTAACTGATTTTTTGTCTATTTTTTCTTCAAATATATTTTTTAAATTTTTTGATATTGCTGGTACTCCAAGATTCAAAACTTTTGACACGTCTTTTTATGATATACATAAAGTTTCATCTTTATAAATAGCATCTACTATAATATTACCTTTATTATTTTTATATATAATTAATTTATTATCTTCTACTAATACTCTCCTTTACTTTAGTTTTTCATAGGTAATACATTTATAAATTATAATTAAAATTGATTAAAAAAATCCCCAAATGTAAAAACCATTTAGTAAAAATTTTTTTATTTTGAACTATTCGAGATTTTCGAATAGTTAATTTTCATTGAGTTTCTTATAATTATATTTTAACTCATATTTTAATTAGCACCAAAACTAACTTTAATGAAATATTACTTATTATTAGCATTAGATAAGTATCTAAAAAAATTTATATTATTCTATATTGTTTCTTCTTATAAAATTATCATAAACCCATTCTGGTGCATAATCTAAAATAAATAATAATTCTTCAACCAAATCTTTTTTAGGCATTTCTTTAATATATCTTTTGGCCTTTTTATACAAATCTGCTTGATAATCTAAGTATTCTTCTTGTAATTTTTCTTGCTCTTCTATAAACATTTTGGCTTCATTTGGAAAAGCTGCGAAGAAAGTAGCCACAATATGTTTACATATTACTCTTTTTCCTTTGGCAAGCGGGCAATTACAAGTTGATTTTCTAGGATGTAAAACATTTAAATATATATCATAATTATGAGTTCCATAAACGGTACTTATAAACTCATAATCATTTATTTTCTTTAGGTTATGAATCTTCTTATCATTATAATAATCAAGGCCCTTCCAGCAAGATGCTCCACTAGCAACAGAAATTATACTCATATACCCTCCATACCAATATCTTTTAGTTACTATTATTATCTAAAAATATCACTGATTACTTTAGTAATTTGATCTTTCCTAAATGGTTTAGCTATATAACTATCAAAACCTTCTTCAAGGTATTCAGCTTCGGCTCCATTTACGGCATCAGCCGTTAAAGCAATAACCGGAGTGTTAAACCCAGGTATTTTTTTTAGTTCTTTTAATGCGGTAACTCCGCTCATCTCTGGCATCATTATATCCATTAAGATTAAATCATACTGCTTACCACTTTTTATTTTATCAAGGCACTCTAGACCATTTGAAGCTGTATCAATAAAAGAAGATAAGCCATCTATCGCTTTAGTTGCCACCTTAATATTTAATTTATTATCATCGACAATTAAAATTCTTAAATTATTAATATTTGATTTTCCTTGATTAGTTACAGGAGCACTATAATTACTAAAATAAGCATCCATTTTATGCCTAGTAGCTATTTTTTGAGGAATTGTTACCATAAAAAGCGAGCCTTCACCAAAAGATGATTCCACATTTATCTTACCACCCATCATATCAAGAAGTGATTTAGTTATGGCAAGCCCTAGTCCGGTTCCTTCCGTTGTGGTATTTCTTTCAATATCCATACGGTCAAACTTATTAAATAAACGGTTAATATTTTCACCTTTTATCCCTCTTCCCGTATCTCTTACCGAGATAATTAAGGTAGATGTATCTTCTTTATTAATTGAATGCACATCAATATTAATTGAACCTTTTTCCGTATATTTAATAGCATTTGTTATTAAGTTGTTTAAAATACTTTTAATATGCACCTTATCCCCGATTAGTTCATAAGGAAGGTCAGAAGCGATATTTAAGTGATCAGAGATATCCTTACCTTCTAGTCTTACTGAGTTAATCCTAGCAATATTTTCAATTAATTCTCTTGGATTATAAACTACTTCATGAATATCCATCTTATCAGATTCAATTTTATTGATATCTAAAATATTACCAACAATTTCTAGCAAAGTTTTAGAAGCTTCTTGAATATATTTAGCGTCTTCCTGAATTTCAGCATCCATATTTGTTACTCTTTCAGCGATGTCTTCACTAAACCCGACAATAGCGTTAAGTGGCGTTCTAATTTCATGACTCATGCTAGATAGAAAATCACTTTTCGCCCGGTTAGCTTTTTCTGCTTGGTTCTTTGCTAGTTCTAGCTGGGTAATCAGTTTCATATCTGGGTTTTCAATCGTAAAATATATTAACGACAAAAGTAGCGAGTGCGCGGTTGTAATAATTAAAACACTTTGATCAATAAATTGCGTTACTCCTCCAGCACTAGCCATAAAAATACTACCAGCAAGTAGAGAGTAGATACGTTTATTAATATCTTTTCTATCAGCATTACTATAAGTAGAATAAATACATCTTCCTATCCAGATAGGAAATAAGAAAAGCACACTATAAAAAATTAACTTTGTACATAAACCATAAGTATAAAAAGTGGTAGGGTTATTGACATATTGAAGAGGCATGAGATAAGTTACACCTAGAATAACTAAAGTAATTGGTGAAAAAATTAATAAAACTTTATAAAAATATTTTCTAATATAATCATTATTTTTACAGTTATCCCCATAATGTTTATTAGTTAGAACAAAAATATATCCGGTTATGAGCCAGTTAAAAATAGCAATATAGGCAATATAACTTTTTAGAATAAGCATGCCAAAGAAAGTATCAGGAACCTTAAAATAAGCCATAACTGCATAACAAGATAGTTCTAAAATTAAACCTAAAACGTTAAATATCATGATACCGATAACGATCTTATTTTCATATAAATTAATACGGCTTTTAGAAAAATATAAGCCTAAAAATAATAACATAAAAATTAAAGATAAAATCGGAAAACCAATATATGTCATATGCACCTCATATCATTAGTATACTATAATTTGAGGATGTATCATAAAAAAAAGACAATACTTGTCATATTGTCTATTTTCTAATTAATATTTTAGATTTAACGATATCGTTATTCTTTTGACTTTCTTCAGAGATAACCTTCGTTGTATAAACATCGCCATTATCATCGACTTTATAATAGTCATCAGTTTCATAAACTAAAATAGCGTAATCTCTTTTACCACTTATTGGGCTTAAACCAAAACCATCTCTTACTTTATAAGCATATGGAATAGAGCTTTCATTTGTTAGTTCTTCTTTTAATTTCGTATCAATTAATTTAACTGTTTCTTCTTCAAGGTCTTTAGCTTTTTCATCAAGAACGATGTGAACAACTGGTACCTTTTTACCATCAACAGTTAAAGATACAACTTCAGCTTGATTAACAAAGTCAGCTTCTTCAACTTTATTTTCTATATCAAATAGGTATACTACTTCACCTTTTTCATCAATAAAGGAATCTGATTTACGTCCAGATACTTCATAAATATCTCTGCCGTTTTGTTTACCTTTTATTTCAGCCATATCACCAGTTCGAGCCCACTTTTCACCTTTGTCATCAAAAGTAAAAAATTTATTAGTAGCTTCTTCATTATGAAGATATTCTTTCATAACAGCTGGCGTATCAATAAGTAGTTCTCCTCTTTCGCCTCTCTTAACTTCTTTACCAGTAAGAGGATCAACAATTTTAGCTTTAACTCCTGGTATTAACATACCTGATTCATTAGTACGTCCTTCAATTTCATTATTAATCATAACCATCGTACCAAATTCCGTTTGTCCATAAGCTAGCATCATTGGTGGAATACCATAATAATCAAGAATTTCATTAATTCTAATTGCTGCTGATTTAGAAATAGCTTCACCACCACAAAAAGCAAATTTGGTTGTACTTAAAGAGCCTTTTGGAAGATGAGCATCTTGTAAATTAATATAATGTGATTTAGAAGCCACAACGGCTGCTGGTTCATATTTTTTAAGGTCTTTACCAAGGGTTTTAGGATTATAAATTGGTTGAAGAATACTTGTAGCCCCAAAGGACATTGGTCCGTAGATAGAGTGCATAAAACTAGTTAAATACATTGGTGGAATTAAGACAAGGTTTCTATCTCCGGTTTTAGCCCCAAAATTATTATTAAGTTCATAAATTTTAATCATATTATTAAGACTATCATTAGTATGCACAACACCCTTAGGGTTACCTGTTGTACCGCTAGTATAAGTAATAACAGATGGTTTATTTTCTTCATAAGGGAGTCTTTCAAGTTTAATATTTGAGTTTCTTCCCATCTTAATAAAATGAGGTAAATCAATATAAGATACCCCTTCTATTTTATCAGCATCCTTAACTTTTTTTCTTCCGGCTAAGACTTTATATAAAAATGAAGAATATTCGGAAATAGATGATAACATAACCTTTTCAACATTAGTTTCACCAATAGAGTCTTTAATTAGTGGATAGAATCTATCAAGACATATTAATAATTTACTATTAGTGTCATTAATATATTTCTTACTATTGTATTTAAAATAATTAGGATTAACAAACTGCGCTACCGCACCTATTTTATTTAAACCTGCAAAATTTAAAACGGTATCTAAAGTCCCAGCTGAACAAATAGTAACAATATCCCCATTTTCAACACCTAGTTCTTTAAACCCTTTTGCATATACATCAGTCATTTCAAAGAAAGTTTTAAAATCAATCTCATTTCCGCCTAAACTTTCAAAAGCAGTTCGGTTCATATTATTAACATTAAGATCTTTAATATTATCAATTATTGTTTTTTTAGTTTTATCCATATTTTCCCCCATTAAACCAAAATAATTGTTGTCTATTTTACACTTAAATCCATAAATTGTCAATGTTTTACATTTATTAGATTAAGCTTATCCTAGATTATTTACCTTTATAACTAGACTAACTATATCATTAGCGTATCCTCTTATTTTATTTTTAAAATCCTCTTCTAAAAGCTCATTAAAATCCGTATTTAGATACGCTAAAAGATCTCCAGTATTTTTAATATTATGCTTATTTAGAAATTCATTTCGTCTTTCTTTATAAGCCATAACTATTCTTTCTTCTTCATAATTAATACCAAGTTCTCTTAATATAGGAGCTAAATAAATTAAGTATTCAAGAAGATTGGCTTCACCAGTTAATTCAAGTGGTAAATATAAATAGAGCTTATTATTAGCTAAATATTCCTGAAAGCTTTCTTCATCCCCTTTAAGATAAGTCCACTCTTCATGCATAAAATTAATAATATCGATGATATTACCATAAGTAAAACTAATATTTTTACTCTTCATGAAGTTAATGATTTCTATATCATCGCCATATAATAGATGAAGTAAAAATCTTTCACTTTCTTCTTCACTTAGCTCATACAAAAAGCAAAGGGCTGCTGCTCCCAGTTTCATTTTTTCCATAATATCTATTTCTTTATCAAGCGTTTCAATATCCATATTTTTAATTTTTAAAAGACTAGCCTTTTCATCTAGCCCATATTTACTCATTAAAACTTTTAAAGCAGCTTCCTTATAACTAGTCATGAACATCAATCTCCTTTATATTATTCCCCCTGACTAAATAAGCTTTTTTAGCTATCTTAAACATTGGTAAATCACTCATGGAATCAGAGTAAAAACTATCAAGTTCTTTTCCTTTATAAACTTCATTAAAGCGAACAACTTTTTCTTCTCCGTAGCAATTAGGACTTAGAAGCTTTCCCGTTTTTATATCTACTTCACTACATAAGAAATTCGTAATGTTAAGTCGCTTAAAGATTTCTTCAAGTAAGAAGGAAGGTGATGCTGATATTATAAGGTCACTATCTTTTTGCATGTCTAAATACCACTTCTTAATTCCTTTTTCATGAGCATCCCAAAAAGCTTTGACTTCTTCTTCTAAATTAGGAACATATTTTAAAAAGCTATAAAAATTTTCTTTAAACTCTTCCTTACTGATAATATGAAGGCCATATTTAAGAAAATGAAAACCTAAACGTGGAAGCATCATTCTAACTTTTCTATTTCTCTTTAAAATAAATTTAAAAAAGTCTTGCGTTGAATCATTTATATAAATTGTCTTATCAAAATCATATCCATTCATACTATTATATTACCCCAAAATAAAAAGTTTTGCGATAAAATTCGCAAAACTCTTATTCAACAGTGACACTTTTAGCAAGATTTCTTGGTTTATCAATCGGGCAGCCTCTTAAATATGCTGTATAATAAGCGATTAACTGAAGAGGTATTAACATTAAAATGCCTTGTAAACTACTATTTATTTCTGGAACTTTAATAAATTCATCAAAGCCTTCAATATCAGTAGTTGATAAAACAATCGTATAAGCTCCTCTTGATTTTACTTCCACTAAATTAGATAAAGTCTTATCGGTAATACTTGGGTCACTAAACAAACCAAAAACTGGTGTTTTATTTTCAATTAAAGAAATAGTTCCGTGTTTAAGTTCTCCTGCTGGATAAGCTTCACTATGAATATAAGATATTTCTTTTAATTTTAAAGACCCTTCTAAACTTAATGCAAAATCGATTTGTCTTCCAATAAAGAAGATATGTTCATTATCTTTTATTTTAGATGCAACGTTCTTATATACTTCTTTATTATTAATTAATCCTCTCATTAAACTAGGAAGCTTATTTAAATCTTCTTTAAATGATGCATCCCTATTAGATAGAAGTGCTAAAACTAAAACCTGCATAACAAAAGCTTTCGTTGTCGCAACCGCTTCTTCTCTTCCAGCATGTAGTAAAATCTGCATCTTACTTTCTCTATATAAAGTAGAGCCTTCAACATTTACTATAGCTAGAGTGTCAACATTATGTTCTTTAGCCATATTTAAAGCGGCTATCGTATCAGCGGTTTCCCCGCTTTGGGATATTAAAATAACTAAAGTATTATCCCGGTATTTAATATTGCTATAACGGTATTCTGAAGCGATATAATTATCAACATAAAAACCTTGTTCTTTTATACTAAATGATCCAACAAGACCAGCATAGTATGCTGAGCCGCATCCAATAATATGAATATTTTCATATTTACTTAAATCAATATTAGTTTCATCTATATAATTATTAAGATACTTCTCTACTAGTTTATCTTCTTCTTCAATTTCTTTCATCATAAAATGTTCATAATTTTGCTTAGAAACATCTTCTAAACTTAAAGTACTAATTTGATATTCTTTATTAACTAAAACACCATCTTTATAGACTTTGATATCATCTTTTAAAACAGCTATTTCATCATCATCTAAAAGAAGATATTCATTTGTATAAGGAAGTGTTGCCGCTATGTCACTAGCAATTAATAACTCTTCTTCTCCCTTAGCAAGGATTAAAGGAGAGCCTTTACGTACTGCATATATTTTATTATCGCCATCAAAATGAATAGCAAACGCGTAACTTCCTTTAATATCTTTTAAAGCTTTGCTTATAGCATCTAAACTATCTCCGTCATAATAACTATCTATTAAAGCTGCAGCTACTTCACTATCCGTATTTGAATAAAAACTATAACCCTTAGCTTTTAAACATTCTTTTAAACTTTCCGCATTTTCAATAATCCCGTTATGAACTAAAGTAACCCTGCCGCTTGTATGAGGATGAGCATTATCTTCGGTAACTTTTCCATGCGTTGCCCACCTGGTATGCGCTATTCCCATATAGCTATCAATAAGGTCCATCTTATCTTTTTTAGCCTTTAAGTCTTTAACTGGACCAACAGCCTTTATAATTTCCTTTTCTTTATCATTAAAAATCGCAATACCAGCTGAATCATATCCCCGGTATTCCAGTCTTTCTATTCCTTTTATTAATATTTCTGGAACGTCTTTCTTACGCCCAATATATCCAAATATTCCGCACATTATTATTCCTCCATGCTCTAATATATTCTTTGTTACTATCTTGATTTAGCTTTTTAAATATATTACTTTAAGTAGCATCCGCCGAAAATTCGATCACTACTAACCTCGTCACCTAAAGTAGGCCTGGCGCTATGTATTATAAGTCCTCAAGTTTCTAATACATTAAAATTATTATAACACAATCAAAAAAAAAGCCTCAAGGGCTTTATAAATTAAACATAATAATACCTGGTTTAAAGATTAAAAGAAGACCCATAATGAGCATTATTAAAGCCGCTATTATTTTAACTGTCTTTTCATATTTAGTAGATATTACTTTAGTTTCAAGAGCCTTTAAAGATAAAAGCATAACGATAATATCATCAATCATATAAAAAAGAATATAGATAAATAAATATAGAGCTTTACTTGTACCACGAACCTGATTAAGACTTAAAATTTCCATAAAAATAGCGGGAAAACCAAGGGAGCACGCAAGTTCTACTAAGTTAACTGAAATAGCTAGAACTATTGAACTTATAATCATAATAATTAAATTAGGGGCTCTCTTAATATCATTAATCCTATTCATAACACTTTTCTTCTTTTTAGGGTCAATCATCTTACAAGTAACTTCTTTACTCTTCATTAAGTCATATAAACTATATAAACCAATACCTAAAGAAGCAAGACCAATAAGCGTTCTAATAACTTTAATTTCTGCAATATTTATAATAAACGAAATACCTAGCATCGATAAAAGATATACTAAAGAGGAAGTTATTATAAAAGTAAATCCAACAATATACATATCCTTCTTTTTATCAAAGTGAATTAAAATACTAATAAGTAAAATAAGAACCCACATCGCGCAGGGGTTAAACCCATCAATAAACCCGAGAATAACCGATATTAAAGGAAGTGATACTCTTCTTATATCTATTTTACCAAGAAGCGGTATTTTCTTTTCAAAGTCCTTTTTATTTACGCCTTCATATTCAAGAAGAAGATCTTCTATTTCTTCACTAATAACAGAGCTATACCCACTAAAAGTTTTATCACCAATTATCGTATAAGGAACCCCCATATGTTTATCATTAAACCTCGATTTAACTTCTTTATAAAGTTTTAAGTTTTCTTTATTATTAAAGACTTCATACTTATGGATATTAAACTTATATTTATCTTTTATCCTATTTAAAAAGGCCATCTCATCTTTACAGTGAGGACACCCTTCTCCATAAAAAAGATAAACATTAATGCCATCGCCTTTTACTTTAGTGATATCTTTAATACTATCGTTATAGGCTGCAAAAATAGTTACACTAAAAAATAAATATATAATTAGTAATAGTTTTTTCATATTAACCTCTTAACAGATTATACCAAATAAGCAAAAAAATAAGAAGTTGAACTTCTTATTTTATATTAAATAACATATGGGTCATTTTGTGAACCATCTCCCGATAGAAGTGATGCAGATGGGGCTACCGTGATAGCAGGGCGCACACCGCGCGTGGCCGTCACGCCGCCGTAGCTGTCGCTCAAACTGCCACCTCCTTCAGACACGGCTAGCACGCCCGCAGAGCCGGAACTATACCAGTAGCCAGGCGAAAGGAGCCAGTACCACTGATTTGTATATAAATAATAATTACTATTACTTCCATTCCAGTTAGATCCACCTGCTAAAATTACTTCATCTGATGATAATAATGCAACAGGATTTGTTAATTTTCTATTTCCACTTGCTACTCCATAACTATCATTACTTGGACATTTAAGTGATGGTTTAAGTTGTTCTGCCCTATCTCTTCCTGCATACAGAAAATATTCTCCATGATTGCTTCCTTCTGTCCTATCTCCACAGTAGATAGAGTCTTTATCTAGACTCGATTCAAAGCTTTTATCTTTGATATTAGTTTTGTACCAGTAATCGATATATTTCTTGATATCTGAATCATTTGTATTTTGATATGGATTTATATCATCCCCGAACATGTATCCCACATGCTTTTTAACAGTATATGTTGGATTAAATTTACTTTCTCCTATTTTAGTTTTATATCCTGTTGTAGTAGTGCATTTTTCATTTACAGGAGTTCCATTATACACAATTCTTACTCCTCCAGTTTCTGTAGTTCTTACTATCTTCCAGCAAAAGTTTGCATATAATAAGTTATTCTTTAGGTTATGTGTTCCTCTAAAGAAATATACTGGATTTTTATCATTCTTTGTTTCATCAAAGAGATATACTCCTTCTCCATTAGTTGAAGAGTTTACTTTTGAGTAATCTATTCCTAATGTCTTATCATTACCTAAAGATTGTTCTTTTATCTTATCGTAAAGGCTTTGAGCTTTAGCAACTATTCCCTGCATGCCTTTATCAACTTTAGTTTTAGTCCATGTTGCTCTAAAGATGACATCTTTTTCAGGCATTTCTATATAATCTTGATTGATATATTTAGCATCTATGATTAGTTTGTAGCCTTGGAATAAATAGCCATCACAAATTGCGTTTCCTTTTATTAGTGCTATCTTTTCAAATGGTCTATGGCTTGTAGTCTTTTCTAAGCCTTCTACTATACATCCTTTAGGACTATTGGCTTCATATATAACCTTATAGGCATCTTTTAATACTGGTGTCTTACTTGATATTTGGTCATCTTTTTCTTTTTCAAATGTTGTTTTAATATCAATACCTTTATTTGTTTTATAAAACTCTTCTCTATCTCCAACATGGTCTAGTTCTATTTCAAGTGTTGCCTTAGTTCCAGATCTATAGGTTCCAAGATTCCATGTTATTTGATCTCCTTTTAGTTTTGTTTCACCTTGACTAGCTTTTATTTTCGATGCTGCTCCTTTAAAGTGTTTTGATATATAATCTGTTATTACAAAATTATCATAGATTATTGGATTAGCTCCAGCTTCAAATAAGACATTATTAAGTCCTTTCATATCTGCTGAAAACTGTTTTTCTGATATTGCTTTAATAGAATCTTGGATATTATCACCCATTTCATATTGAACGGCATTTATATTCATATAAGGATATTTTTGTCTAAGTTCATTATATACTGCTACTTCATTTGGTGTATCTTCACACGGAAAACCATCAGTTAAGAATAGAAGCACTAAATCTTTGCCTTTTTCTTTTTTATAACCTTCGAGTAGTTTACTTGCTTCATCTAGTCCTGCCTTATAGTTGGTTAAACCTTTATCTGTTAGAGCATTTACTTTTCTTAAAAACTCATCTTTATTATTAGTGAATCCTGATACAAGTTCAGCTCCTGTATCAAAAGTAATTAAAGCAACTCTATTTCGCGGGTTACTTAAAACAGCAGTAGCAAGGTCTGTTGTATCTTTCTTAACTTGGTTAAGTTTATCTCCAGCCATTGAGCCAGATACATCAAGGACAAAGATAATATCTTTAGCATCGCTACTTTCCTTCATAATTGATTTCACATCAATAGTTATTTTGGCTTTACCTTCACTTATCCACTTAGCAGATTTATCAATCTTAAATGAACCAGGTTCCTTCTTGTCGTAATCTAAGTTTTGCGACTTAAAAGTAACCTTTGGTATAGGTTTTAATTCTGATAATGTTTTATTAAATATTAGGAATCCTAGTAATAGGAATATTCCAAGTATTAGATATTTTCTTTTTTTCATATGATGTATCCTCCTTACTCTAGTATATATATAGAAGGTAAAGGTTTTAAGAGGGTTTCTTATTTAGTTGGTGTCAATAAAAAAAGTATTGTAAATTACAATACTTTATATATTAAAGTTATATTTTTTTATATTACTTATTTTTTTCATAAGTAGCATAAAGAGTGGTATCTTCACTTAAAAGAACTTCATTATAAATAGGCATTTCATTTTTATCTACCCAGCCTCTAAAGATGTAACCATCATATACTGGGTCTTTTGGAAGAATTAATTTTTCACTTTTTTTAAGAGTTATACTATCGATTTTAGAGCCTCCTTTAGTATCAAAGGTAACAGTAATCATATCATCTGCCTTTTTTTCATAAGTAGCATAAAGAGTAGTATTTTCGCTTAAAAGAACTTCGTTATGAATAGGTGTTTCGTTTTTATCTACCCAGCCTTTAAAGATATAGCCTTTATATTCTGGATTTTTTGGCAGGATTAGCTTTTCACCTTTTTTTAGAGTAATACTATCGACTTTAGAGCCTCCTTTAGTATCAAAAGTAACAGTAATCATATCGTTCTTCTTTTCTTTAAGTTGACAGTTATATTTATGATTTTTTAGATAAGTCTTAGCCTTTTGATTTTGACATTTATAAGTATTAGTAAATAGTCCTTTATCTATATATAAGAGATTATCTTTACTTATGTTATCTCTTTTTTTAATAAGTGGACTTGTGTTAAGAGTAAGTGCTAGTAAAAAGTCCGTTAAAATTAAGATTATTAAAGATATAATTGTTATAATAATAGCTTTCTTTATTTTCATAATGCCTCCTAATATAAGTATATAAATATTTAATACTTATAACAATAGATTTATTTTTTTATACCTATTCTCGTAAATGGAAATAATAAAAGTTTTACTCTTCCTGTGATATCTTTTCTTTTAATAGCGCCTCTATGTCTAGAGTCACTAGAATATGGTCTATTATCCCCCATAACAAAATATTCATCATCACCTAGTTTCATCTTACCTATGGTCTTTTCCATATTAAAGTCTTCGGTAATAATATCTTTTTTTAGATAAGGTTCTTCTAGGAACTTTCCATTAATATAAATATTTCCGTTACTTGCTATAACACTTTCTCCGGGTAGGCCAATAACTCTTTTAACAAGACGGGTTCCATTACTTTTTAAAACAACGATATCGCCTCTTTTAATATCTTTAAAATAGTAGACTAATTTATTTTCAATCATATAGTCTCTATTTTTAAGCGTTGGATCCATACTTTTACCATCAACACTAACAGGAGTTACAATATACATTTTAACTAAAATAATAATGATTAATAATATAAAGAAATTAATCCATTCTTTAATCTTTGCTCTTTTTTCCATTCTATCACCATCTTAATTATACAATAAAAGAACTAGTTAAACTAGTTCTTTCCACGTTCTTTAATTGAATAATTTCCTACTTTATCTCTTAAGAAATGAAGTTTAGCTCTTCTAACTTTACCTTTCTTAAGAACCTTTATATACTCAAGCTTTGGTGAATGTACTGGGAATGTTCTTTCAATACCAACACCTGCAGTTAACTTTCTAACTGTAAATGTTTCAGAAACACCGCCACCATGTCTAGCGATAACAATACCTTCATAGTCTTGAGTTCTTTCACGTTTACCTTCTTTGATGTTAACCCCAACTTTAACTGTATCCCCTACTCTAAATTCAGGAACGTTAGGATTTAATTGTTTCTTCGTGATTTCATCAATAAGATTCATCTTCATATTCGTCTTCTTCCTTTCATTAATAATCATAATCATAAGTCTAATACCAGCGGATTACGGATTAAATTATAACAAAGATTTAGCTAGAATGCAAATAAAAAAGGCTTAAAAGCCTTTAATTATTTAATTAATTTTTTATTAGATTTTGTAGCGTAATATTTTTCATCAGCTAATCTTCTAATACGTGATAAGAAAGTAAAGTTTGTAATTGGAAGATTATGTTTTTCTAAATAATAAATAGCATCAACATTTTCTTCTAAACTAATTTCAACGATATCTTCCCAGTTATCACCTTTATAATAAGAATATTTAATTTCGCACTTATCTTCAGTTAAAGGTTCATCATCTAATAACTTTTGCATAAATTTAGCATTTTTATTAAAAGCTTTCTTAGCTTCTGGATATTGACGTCCTTTTAAATAACATTGTTTTGGGTCCATATTACCCATAATAGTATAGTAATCAATAGCATCAGCTTTTCTCGTATAACCATCTTCTAGGATTTCTTTTCCTAGTATTTGACATAAAGCTCCTAAACGTTTTTCAAATTCTTGTGTTTCCATCTTTCCTCCCCTTATGGCCCATTATATTAACATAATTTGTCACTAAAAGCAAGTAAAAAATACTGTCTAATAAAAAAGAAGCTTACCTAGCTTCTTCTTCAACTCTCGTTTCTCTAATTACCGTTACTTTAATCGTACCTGGATATTGTAAGTTTTCTTCGATATCTTTTCTAATATCTCTTGCTAAATTGTAAACACTAGCATCACTTATCTTATCAGGTTTAACCATAACTCTAATTTCACGTCCGGCTTGAACGGCGAATGCTTTTTCAACGCCTTCTCTTTTAGATGCTAACTCTTCAAGTTCTGATATACGTTTAATATAGTTTTCTAGCGAGTCATTTCTAGCTCCAGGTCTTGATGCTGACAAACTATCCGCAATTGCTACAATTACAGAAATCATAGATGTTGCTGTAACGTCTCCATGATGCGATTCAATTGCGTTAATAACATCAGCTGGTTCATTATATTTTTTAGCTAGTTCCGCTCCAAGTTCAACATGGCTTCCTTCAAGATCATGGTCAACGGCTTTACCAATATCATGTAAAAGTCCGCATCTTTTAGCTCTTTGCACGTTTTCCCCAAGTTGAGAAGCTAATAGTCCAGAAAGATGCGCTACTTCTACGGAGTGTCTTAAAGCATTTTGACCATATGAAAAGCGGAATTTCATTTTACCAAGAAGCTTAACTAAATTCGTATTCATCTTTTGAATACCTAGTTCAAATAAAGCTTCATTACCATATTCCATTAACTTATCATTCATTTCTTTAACGGTCTTATCATATACTTCTTCAATACGGGCTGGATGAATACGTCCATCTTTAATTAAGGTTTCTAGGGTTTGACGCGCGATTTCTCTTCTAAAAGGATCAAAACAAGATAAAACAATAACTTCTGGAGTATCATCAATAATTAAATCAACTCCTGTTATACTTTCTAGGGTTCTAATATTACGGCCTTCTCTACCAATAATACGGCCCTTTAAATCGTCATCTGGAAGCGTAACTGTTGTAATAGTACCTTCTTCCACAACTGAAGATGAATATCTTTGCATTGCATTAATGATATGTTCTTTAGCAAGGTTTGCTGCTTCAACTTTAGCTTTTTCTTCTTCATCTTTAATATATTCCGCAAGTTCCCGTTTCATCGATTCTTCGGTTAAACGCATAACTTCTTCGCGGGCTTTTTCTTTTGAAAGGTTTGCTATCTTACTTAATTTCTCTAGTTGTTCATTTTTTAAATTTTCCACTTCAATGGTTTTATCTTGGATTAATGATTCTTTAGCTGCAAGATTTTCTTCTTGCCTATTTAAATTTTCTTCTCTTCTTGAGATAAATTCATCCCTTTTAGATAAACTTTCTTCTCTTTGAAGCATTCTTTTTTCAGCTTCTTTAACTTCTTCTTTACGTTCTTTTATTTCCTTATCAGCTTCTCTTTTTAAGTTGTGTACTTCTTCTTTAGCTTCAATAATAAGGGTTTTCTTTTGTCTTTGAGCATCTTTTTCAGCTTGTTTAACTAAATCTTCTAGTTTAGATTCATTCTTCTTTTCTTTAATTTTAGATATTATATATATAATTATAATTCCAATTAATAATCCAATAAAAAACGGAGTGGAGATAATATTTCCCATAATTCCTCCATTAATAATATTTTAAAGATAAAAAGCTTCTTTGTCAATTAAGGAGAAGCTTCTAATAAAAAAAGAAAGAGCCTTCGGCTACTTTCTTTCTATACCAGTTTTAATACATAAAACTTTGGTTTTTGTAAATGTTTTAAGAATATTTTTAATATCAAATGGAGCATTTCCAGAATATTTAAAACTATCTCTTGCTATCTTATAATCTCTATCAAAGATAAGACCATTAATAATAATAGAACCTGTATCTATTTGTTCAAAATAAGGTGTAGCATCTTTTTCCGTATAAATTGAAGCACTCATACCATAAGGACTATTATTTAAAGAGTTAATTGCTTCATCGATATTTTCATATGGACAAAGAGTTATAACGGGTCCATTTAATTCCTTATAACTTAAATAAGGACTATTAAAATCAACTTCTATAATTGTTGGATAGATAATCGCTCCCTTAATATTACCGCCATAAATAACTTTCGTTTTTTGAATTTCGGCATATAATTTTTCGGCATTTTCCTTCGTGATTAAAGGAGATATATCAACGTCTTCTAGAGGTGTTCCAACCTTTAATTTACTTAAAGCACTTGTTAAAAGACTTTTAAATTCTTCATAGATTTTTCTATCGACATAAACTCTTTTTGGGGACATCGCACTTTGCCCGTTATTAAAGGTTTTTGAAGCTACTAAATCTTTTATAGCTAAATCTAAATTAGCTGTTTCATCAATAATAACCGCGTTACTTGTAGAAAGAGATGCAATAACGGGAGTTAGATTATTACTAGCTCTAGTCATAACTTTAACGCCGGCGTATGTCGATCCAGCAAAATAGATTAACCCGATATTGGGACTACTTGATAAAATATCTCCTGATAATTCTCCTGGTCCATTAATAACAGAAACTGAACCACTATAAGCTCCAGCTTTATTTAATAAATAAGCAAGCTCAATAATCGTAAGAGGTGCACTAGATGATGGCTTAATAATAACCGCGTTTCCAGCAGTTAACGCTGGAAGAACATATCTTGCAAAATCTGTTATTGCTTCGGTGCTTGATAAGAAAAGAGCAATAATACCTTGTGGTACACGCCTTGAAAAAATCATTTCTCTATCACTAATCGGTCTTACTTCTTCTTCTAGTTTAAAAATTTCACTAACAACAGTTTTCGACATTAAAATTAAATTGTTAATTTCAAATAAAGCATCTTTATAGGTTTTACCTGTTTCTTCACTTAATCTTAAAGATAAACGTTTCTTATTAATACTAACGAGTTTAATAAAATCTTTGATAATAGCCACTCTTTTAAAAAGACCTATTTCTTCCCAAAGCTTCGTTATCTTTTTAGCTTTATCAACAGCATCTAAAATATCTTCTTTCGATGAAGCAGGTACGGTATCAATTAAATCACCAGTATAGGGATTTATAACCTTAACAACTCCTATCTTGGAAGTTTTCCATTCATTACCTATTAAATTTTTCATATAGCCTCCCCTATATTTATTCTATCCCATGATTTATCAGTTATTAAATATGTTAGAGCAGCTAGTTGTTCCATTAACACTTCTTCATCAATTAACTCGCTTATTTCTTCATCATGATTATGCATTTCAAGCGCATATAAATAAAGTCTTAAAATATAGTCATAAGCATCGAGTATTTCTTCTTTAAGACGCATTTTCGATGCTGATATCATATGGGATACTGACCTATATGAAAAGACAATAGATGTGGTGTTATCCGCATCACTTGGATAGTCAAATCTAGGATATTCTTTTAATAAACCAATAGCCCATAAAAGGACATTAACAGCTTCAAAGTGCCACGAAACATTAATTGCTAAATCTAAATCACCTTTTTTAAATAAGCGTTCTTCTTCATCACTCAAGTAATTTTTAAGACCATACTTATTAATTTCTTTCATAAAGACTTTCTTAGAAGCTTTTTGGTGTCTTTTAGCGCCTTCTCTTGCTAAATCTGATGCATAGTTCGCACTCATCGTCATTGCAAATATTCTTCTTACAATATCATCAACATTTTTAAGATGATTCTTCTTTTGATCAATATCAATAATATCTTCATATATATAAGGAAGATTTAACCCTCTTATTAAATCAAGAGATTTTTCTCTTCTAATTAGTTTTTCAACTTCTTCTTTAGGAATCACTTCTGCTTCTAAAGTCACTAAACTAGCTATCGCATCATCCATATTATAAGCTGTGTTTATTGAAGATATCGCAACTAGATAATTATTAACATATCTTGATACATAGAAAGTATTTCCTATCACAAAGATATCCACATTAATGTTATTAATTTCTTTACGGGTTCTTTCGCTAATTTCTTCTTCCATACTTAAAGCATTCTTATTCATCCAGTCATTAAGTTTTTCTTTATATAAAATATCCGTCTTACATGGATAAATAAAGATACGAAAAGCTTTTTCTTCTTTATCAAGCATATCAAAAACATTTTCATCATATACTACTTTATTCGTATAATTATGTGGAAGACTTAAACTTAATGCAAAACCTTCACTTAGATAGTGATTAATATGAAAAGCATCTTCTAAAACAGGAGCTTCTTCTTTTGGTATTTCTTCCTCTTCTATTTTTAAAGCTGGTTCTTCTTCTGGATAAATAATTAGCGGTATATCTTCACTAGGAGTGTCTTCAATAATAGGTTCTTCTACCTCTTCTTTTGGCATTTCAATATCTGATACTTCGATTTCATCTTCCATATTATAAGCTTCATATAAAGGTTCAATATGGGGTTTTTCTTCTATTTTTTCTTCCTCTTCTTTAGTATTAGATAGATATTCTTTACTAAACATATTTAGAAGAGCTTCTTTTAAACTAGCTATTTCTGGATTATCTAAATCATTTTCTCCTAGATAATATCTATCATCTACTTTAGCTAAAATCATATTCTTAGGATTATTTGTTTCTAGTTTATCTAAGGCTTCCATATGTTTTATAAGTTCACTCTTAATGCTTGATGCGGTTTCCTTATCCTTAATATATAGAGGTCTTTCATCTTTAATAGATAGATATACTTCATCATTAATACATCTTAAGAAATTATCTTTTTCTTCCATCTTTAAGTAGAAGCTTGGCTCCATAATACCTAGATAGAAAGCATCTTTAATAATTAAGTCTTTAGGAAGACTATTTTCTTCTTCTTTTAAAGGCACTTCTTCTTTTTCTTCTCTTTTTATAAATGATACATCTTCTCTTTTAAAAAGCTTAATACTATCAATTATGTCATGAACAAGAGCTACTTCATCTAAATCTTTTAATAATTTATTATCAAAGACTTCTTTATAAGGGTCTAAATTAATACTAAAGGTAATAATTAAATCATTTACTTTAACAAAAGAAATTAAAATCTTTTTATTAGATGCTTCCATATAAATATCTTTATATTTAGCAAAGTCTTTATCTAGTAGATTTAGATCTTTAGTTGTACCTTCAATTTGTTTATCAAAGTCTTTAGCTAGACCTGAAAAATTAACATATAAAGAGGTATCTTTATTTAAAGAAAAAGCAAAAATAGTATTACTGCTGATATTTAATTTCTTAAAAGAATCTTTCTTTACTTCCATTAAATTATCAGGAACCATCATACTAAAGCCATACTTTTTACTTATTAATTTAACTTTATTCATGATTTACCTCCATGACTACATCATATAAAGGAATATTTAGTTTACCTATTAAATAGAGATTATCTAGTTTTTGTTTATAAGTTTCTCTTAAGTCAGTATCCATTGTATCCATAATTATTTTAGAGATTAATAAACTTAAGTCTTCTGTGCTTAACCTATCATATAAGCCTCTTTCAATACGGTATTTAATCGTTTCTCCTAAAGATAAATTATTTTTATATAGATAACTTAAGTATAAAAGAACTTTATCTAGCTTAGCCTTATCTTTTTTATCTAATTCTTGATAGTAATCATATTCGATAAATTCTTTTTCTAAATATTTTTTAAGAGCATCATTTTCTAGACGGTACTGTTTTTCCCTCTTAAAGCTTTGCATAATATCATCTTTTTCAAAGTAATTTAAGTCTTCAAAGATAAATCTTGGATAGGTTAAATAATTAGCTTTAATAAGCATATTTAGAAGTCTCACCTTTTCCATAAAGGTCTTTTTACTATAAGCATCTTTTAAATTATCTTTTTCTTTTAAAGCTTCTTCAACATTATATTTTGTCATATATTCTTCATATAAAGAAGGCGTCTTTTTAAGAATACTATAAAGTTTATCTAGGCTCTCATAATCATGATTTTGAATAATGAAATAAAGGAATAAGATTAAAGATTTTTCTAACTCTAAGCGCTCGATATCGGTGTACTTTTTAACATAATCAAGCTTATTAATCTTATCCATAATCTTATGGTAATCAATGAAACGTAATTCTTTATCAAAGCTTTCTTTAACAAGAGATATTTCCCATGATTCTTGAGCATCTTCTTCTTTTAACTTTAAGTTTAAAGCTTCATCAAAAGAAAGTTCAATCTGCTCACCCTTTGCAAGCCTTACTCCATCATCTTTAAAGATAGACTTTGTTTCTAAAACTTCTAGGATAACTTTATCAAATAAAATCTCTTTAACCACGAATCGATATTTATTTAGATTAATCTTAATTCCTTCAACTAAAAGATATTCTTTATATTCAAGTTTAGGGATATTAATAATACTACCACTAGCTTTCGTATAAGGAAGATGCTTCACAATAAGCTTTTTAGAATCGATTAAATCAACTTTAAAATTATCTTTAATGTCTAAAAGACTATTTTCAATATCGCGGTCTTTAGAAGCTAAAAGTTCTTCTTTTACATCTCTATTATCTAAAGGTGCTTCTTCTTTTAAAACCATAATTAATTTCTTTAAACTAGGAGCTTCTTTTAATCCAGCTACATACATTTTTTTATCAATATCAAAAGAAATATTATGTCCTTTAAAAGTTAAAAGAGGGAGCCTTTTACTAGGTTCTTCTTTAATAATTTCAATAAAGCCTGGGAAAAAGACATCTTTAAAAGCAAAGCTATGTTTAGAAAAAGATAAGACTTTTAAAGCGCCAAGCGGAAAATCATAGTTATATTTAGTATTAATTAATTCCTTATAACGCGGAAAAACCTCTATTTCATCAAGAGCTAAAAGGATATCATCGATAGTCATCTCTTTAAGCACTTTTAAAATAGAAGCTTTATTATCTTCTTTAAGTTTATTTAATATATCAGTAGATACAAAACAATCATCTAAATCATCTTTATATCTAACATAGACTCTTTTAATCGCATCAATTTCAACTTTTACGCCGTCTTTTTCTTCATTTAATACAATATTTCTAGCCATAATATCCCCTTTATCTTTTTATCCTATTAGTATTATATAATAAAAAATATTTATTATCTATTATTTTAAATAATTTTGTTACTTAAAGACTTAAATGCAACTTTTAAAAATAAAAAAAGAGAACTTGCATTTAGTTCTTTAATAGTTTTTAATATATGCCAATCAATTGTTTTTC
>QWCB01000868.1_pt1 | contig 31642 bp, 31 predicted proteins | sample 1972511 | NCBI WGS metagenome assembly QWCB01 (sample SAMN09866719, study PRJNA288562) | Human gut metagenome isolate term5_stool, whole genome shotgun sequencing... | isolation source: gut | host: Homo sapiens | place: USA: California | reverse complement strand
CGAACGGGCGGATCGACCTGCTGGTGTGGCTGCCCAAGTACGTCTACCTCTTCGAGATCAAGATGGACCGGGGCGCGGAGGTGGCGCTGGAGCAGATCGCGGGGAAGGGGTACGCGAAGGGGGTAGACAAGGGGGGACGGCAGCTTATCGCCATCGGGGTGAGCTTCTCGCGGGCGGAGCGGGGGATACAGGAGTGGAAGGTGGCAAGGGGGTAGCGGCAGCAGTGTTGCGGGTGTAACATTAATTGCTACTCGTTCGGCAACGTGCATTTTTAGCGGTATCTTTGCGGATGTAAAATAGAGAGAGGAATGGCAGAAAAGAAGTATGCGAAGAGCGTAGTGCTGCTTTCGGGCGGGATGGACTCCGCGATTGCCCTGCACATAGCGGCGAGGGAGAGCGGGGCGGTGTATGCGCTATCGTTTCGCTACGGGCAGCATCATAGCAAGGAGCTGGCGTGCGCGAAGTGGCAAGCGGCCGCGGTGGGGGTGGTGTCGCATCATGTGGTGGATTTATCGCTATCGGCGTGGGGCGGATCATCGCTTACCGATGCGGGGATTGCAATGGAGCATGGCGATTTGGAGCGTACCGAAGCGCCGAATACCTACGTGCCGGCGCGCAACATGGTGTTTATTTCCGTGGCGGCATCGCTGGCAGAGGCCGTAGGTGCAACGGCAATCTATTTGGGCATCAGCGAGGCGGACTATTCGGGCTATGTAGACTGTAGGGCGAAGTTTATTGATGCGATGGAGAAGGCTATAAATGCAGGAACGGAGCGCAAGCTGACGCAGGGAGTTCCAATCGTGCTGGAGACGCCCTTTCTGCATATGCGAAAGTCTGAGGAGTTGCGGTTAGCCGTGGAACTTGGGGTTGACTTGAGCCATACGTGGACGTGCTACGCTGGGGGCGAAGAGCCTTGCGGGCAGTGCGATAGTTGCATGCTGCGGGCGAGGGCCTTCGCGGAGGCGGGCATGGAGGACCCACTCGTTAAGCGGCAGTAGCGGTGAGGGTAGCGCTCTCTTCTGAAGGGGTTTTCCCATTGGCGCAAGGGGAGCCCACTGCGGTGGGTGCGAGCGTGAGCGGTACGCTGCAGGGGGAAGGAATTTTGGTGGGGGTGCCGAGCCTTTTTGTGCGGTTGGCGGGCTGTAATCTGCGTTGCGAATTCCGAGGTGTTGATGGTAGCGTTGCGTATTGTGATACGCCACATGCGCAGCGGACGAGCGGGGGCAGCGTGCAGGAGGTAGCCGAGGTGGTGCAGGTGGTGGTAGAGCATTTAGGAGCTTTGAGCCACGTAGTGATTACCGGTGGCGAGCCGATGCTTCAGGCGGAGGCGGTTGCGGAACTCTGCCAGGGGTTAAAAATGGAGAGGGATGGGCTGCACATTACACTGGAAACGAACGGAACGATATTTGGCGAAGAGGTAGCGGGAGCCGTGGATTTGGTGAGCGTATCACCGAAACGGCAAAAGGAAACGTTCGTTGATGGAAAGCCATCGTGCGATTATGTGCTATCCCTGCAGCGGTGGCTGGATGCCAAGCGGGGCTGCCGCGATGCTTTGCAGTTGAAGTTTGTGGTGGGGCGAAAGGAGGATGAGGTGCAGCTGATTGACCCACTTCTCTCGGCCCTGGAGGGGTGGGAGCGATTCCCTGTGGTGATTATGCCGATGGGAGGCGATAGCACCACGATGCGAGCAAGCGAGCCGGTGGCGGTTGAGATGGCCATACGCAGAGGGTGGCGCTACACACCGAGGCTACAAGTCGATTTGTGGGGTGGGCGGAAGGGAACTTGAATAGCGATTGTTGCTATTAGTCAGTAGGGCGGATCTTTGGTCGCCTTGATGTTGCATGGCGGAGTTGAATGTGTCCTCCCTTTAGGGTGTGTGGTCGCTACAAAGAGCCTCTACCTATCAACTAAAAATAGCATATTTATGCTGTAAAAGGTAAAGGAGCAGAGGCAAAATGGGTACGGAGATTATATACCCGATAGGGGAGCAGTGCTTTGAGAATCTACGGAACGGCGGGGCGCTCTACGTGGATAAAACCGAGCTGATCGCCATCGGGGTGAGCTTCTCGCGGGCGGAGCGGGGGATACAGGAGTGGAAGGTGGCGAGGGGGTAGCAGCAGCAGCGTTACAGTTTTCGTAAATTCCGCCACTTTCCACAGCGGGTGCGGATGCGTGTAAAAAATGTATCTTTGCGCAGGGAGGTAGTAGGGACTGTGAGAGGAATTGAATATGATAGTGCGTTTTCATGGGAGAGGCTAAAGGGTTGCCGGTGATTAGCCTGTTTAGCGGTGCTGGCGGTTTAGATATAGGCTTTAGAAAGGCGGGTTTTCGCATAGCAGTGGCTGTGGAGCAGGACAGTGCCTGCTGCGAAACGCTGCGGGCGAATGTACCCGATTTGCCAGTGCTTCGCAAGGATATTAGGGAGGTGTGCGGAGCGGAGATACTAGCAGTGGCTGGGTTAGAGGTGGGCGAGGCAGCCTTGGTTATCGGGGGCCCGCCATGCCAAAGCTTTAGCATGGCGGGTATGCGCAGAGGGCTAGATGATGAGCGGGGACGGTTGCTTTTTGAGTTTGTTCGAATCGTACGAGAGACGCTGCCTAAGGGCTTTGTGCTTGAAAATGTAAAAGGGCTGACCAATTGGGACGGCGGGCGTGCGTTGGCGCTCTTGGTGAACGAGCTAGAAAGGCCAGTAGATTATGATGGGAAGGAGTTTCATTACTGCGTAGCGCCCCCGCAGGTGCTTAATGCGGTGGATTACGGCGTGCCGCAGCAGCGGGAGCGTCTATTTGTCGTGGGGAACCGTTTGGGTAAGAGCTACGCATACCCATCGCCAAGGAAGGAGGCTTACAGAACGGTTTGGGATGCGATCGGAGAGCTGCCTGAACCCTCAGAACCCTCGGAGCAGGCTAAGCGAGTGGCGGGATGTATTCCCGATAGAATAAAAAAGCATGGCTATTAAAGAGAATTTGCCGAACCATGTAGCGACGGCGCATTCACAGACGACCATTGAGAAGATGAAGTGCGTACCGATAGGGGGAAAGCTGTCGGACGTGGAGCAAATATATGGTTCTACGTATCGGCGTTTGGATCCGAACAGGCCTAGCTACACGGTGACGCGTAGCGGGTACAGGGATTTTATTCATCCGTACGCAGATCGAATGCTCACGGTGCGAGAGCTGGCGTGTTTACAGACCTTTCCGTTAGACTGGGAGTTTAAGGGAGTGCGTTTGGATTCGTATAGCCATGCTCGCGGCGTACCGATGACCCAGTTCGGGCAGGTTGGAAATGCAGTTCCGCCGCTATTGGCGGAAGCGGTAGCGCATTCTGTGCGGGAGCAATGGTTTAACAGCGAGGAGGAATAGCTATGAAAGACGAGGCAAATCTCTTGGTGCGGGAGCAATATCTGCTGCGTTCAACGTTCTTTTATAATCGTCTCTGCACGCAGGGCTATTTTTCTCTTTTCTCGCAAGTAAAGCGATTTGTGAAGGTAGAAGGCGAAAACCTAGATTGGAATAGACGTTCCGCATGGAATGTGAGCGATTCCGCATGGGACGCAGTCTCTTCCATCGGAATTGACCCTGCGCTTGTTTTCGCTCATCCCAAGGTGTTGCGCCTCAATATGCCCTTTTTGCGATACTATAGGTCTATGGCCTTGCTACCGCAGAAGGGTTTGGCTACACTTGCGCAAGTGTCGAATGTAGTTGCGTTGGAAGAGGGGAAAACAGACGTGGGAAAAGCTAAACCTGGCATGGTGCAGCGGCTTGTATGCGTATTGAATGAAGTGATTTCTACGGTGGTCAGTACTTCGCATGGGCTTAGCGAGCAGCGGCTACAGGGTATGATGTTCGTGACTGCGGGCACGACAATAGATGGATCATGGCGAAATCAAATAGGGACTGAGGGCGAACGTTTGGTTCGAATGATAATCCAGGACGGACTACTTGCTGCTGGCGATGTGTCATCTTTCATCGATAGGCAAAACAATACAATAGAAATTGATAGCAAGGATGCGAGAGATATAATTGAGGGTATTGACTCTGCAAAGTGTATAAATCTCAGAAATGGGTGTTCAATATACTTTGCATCAGAGCCAGATGTGACGTTCTACAATAGCGAAGGTGCGATTGTTGGGGTTGTAGAAATCAAGGCGGGGTTGGATCCAGCAGCGGCTTTGGAGCGGCTTGGTGCAGTGTTTAAGTCGTTTGAAAATGCGTTAGCGGAGTATCCAGAGGCGGTGACAATACTGGTTGCATCCTGCATAACGAAAGAGGTGGATAGCCGTCTTAGCGCATCAATGCTTGTTCGGCAAAAATTTGTAATGGCAGAAATCACAGCGGATGAGAGTACGAAGCGCAAGTTTGTAAATCGCTTGCGTGTGATTTTAGGATTGTCTCGGCCGGTGCTGTAGTGTGTGTCATACCGATGGAGGTCTATCTCTTTTCAGCGATGCTGTTTTTTGCAACATTCTCTGTATCTATGCGTTGTTGAGTTGGGGTGGGAGAGAAATCTGATTACAGTGGCTACAAGGATAGCGTGAAGGCGCAGGGGCGTGGGGAAGAGGAGCATGAGAACCTTGAAAAAAGCTATCTTTGCATTTCGTTGCGTTAACCGAGTTGAATGGTTTTCGTTGAAAAGAGCTAATGGCTATGGCATTGAAGTACAGCAGTTTGGTGGATCGAATAATAGACCTTGCGTTGCTAGAGGATTTAGGTTCGGGAGATGTTGCGACGGAGGCGTTAGTGGCGCGTGAGGCGCAGGCGCACGCCCGACTAGTGGCTAAGGGTGATGGCGTGGTGTCGGGCCAATGGGTGGCGGAGCGGGTTTTTGCCCATTTGGATGGCGGGGTGCGCTACCGCGCTATCTGTCCTGATGGGGGCAGGGTGAAGCGGGGAGACTTGATAGCCGAAATCAATGGTCCCTACGCGAGTTTGCTTGAGGGGGAGCGCACGGCCCTGAACTTTTTACAGCATCTATCCGGAATAGCGACTGTTACTAGTAAGTACGTTGCGGCCATAGGCGATTTGCCAACGCGTCTGCTCGACACACGAAAGACGGCCCCTGGGCAGCGGGTGCTGGAGAAAAGGGCAGTAGTAGATGGGGGTGGAGCGAATCATCGCATGGGGCTGTACGATTTGGCGATGATTAAAGATAACCATATCGCCGTGGCGGGAGGGATTAGACAGGCAGTGGAAGGGGTGCGTAGGCATATACCTGTATACATGAAGGTTGAGGTAGAGACGAGTACGCTAGAAGAGGTGGACGAAGCGTTGGCGTGCGGGGTGGAAATAATTATGCTCGACAACATGGACGTGGAGACGATGCGTGCGGCGGTGCGGCGTATTGGGGGGCGTGCGTTAGTGGAGGCTTCGGGCAACGTGACGCTTGAGCGCGTGAGGGTGATTGCGGAGACGGGGGTCGATTTCATAAGCAGCGGCGCAATAACCCATAGCGCACCGATACTTGACATCAGCATGAAGATGGGCGAGAAATAGAGAGAGCGAAGAAATAAAAGGAAGAGGCACAATGGATAGGCAGGCTATAGCGGCGGAGATTGTACGACTGAAAAAGGAGAAGCAAGCGGTGCTCCTAGGACACTACTACGCACCGGCGGAGGTGCAGGATGTGTGCGATTATGTGGGCGACTCGCTGGGACTTTCGCGCCAAGCGGCGAAAACGGAGGCTAAAATCATCGTTTTCTGCGGGGTGCATTTCATGGCGGAAACCGCCTCGGTTCTTGCGCAGGATAAGAAGGTGCTGCTGCCCGACTTAGCTGCGGGATGCTCCTTGGCGGAAAGCATTACGGGGGCTGATGTGTCGGCGTGGCGCAAGGAGCATCCGAAAGGGGTGGTTATCAGCTACGTGAACACGACCGCGGAGGTGAAGGCCTACACGGATTGCTGCTGCACCTCAGCCAATGCGGTAGAGGTGGTTGAAAAGTATAAGGATGCGCCGGCCATTCTCTTCCTCCCCGATTGGAATTTGGGGCACTACGTGCAGCGAAAGACAGGGGTGAAGATGGAGATATGGCGGGGGGCATGCCACGTACACGATATGTTTACCGCCTCAAAGATACTGCAGGCCTTGGCAAAGTACCCCGATGCAGAGGTGCTGGTGCACCCCGAAAGCAGCGGTTCTGCCACTCCAGAAATAGCAGACAATCCGCGGGTGCATATAGCCTCTACCACGGGTATGATTCGTAGGGCTGCAGAGTCGGCGAGTAAGCGCTTTGTAGTGGTGACGGAGCCGGGCACGCTGCATAAGATGCAGGCGGCTGCGCCCGGCAAGGAGCTGATTAGGATAAGCGATGATGCCGAGTGCGAGCACATGAAGCTCGCCACGCTAGAGTCGGTTTACAATGCGCTTCTACGGGAGCAGCATGAGGTACGCGTCCCCGCGGAGCTGGCGAAGAAGGCCCTGCTCTCGATAGAGCGCATGATAGCAATAGGGTAGTCCTGTTGAGAGTAAGACGTTACGTTCCAACCAATAAATAGACTTAGGATGCGCTACACAGACAGTCTTACGGGGATGTTTGCTAGTGCCATGAAGGAGTACTGGGAGCTACCGGCGTTGACAGAGTATGGCGGAGAGACGAAAAGCTACGCGCAGATAGCGCACACGGTGGCACGTTTGCATGAGTTTTTTCGAGAGGTAGGGATAGAGCCTGGGGATAGGGTTGCGCTTATTGGGCGTAACTCCATCAATTGGGTGTGTGGCTTTGTGGCGACAGTTACCTACGGCGCAGTGGTGGTGCCAATCCTCCATGAGTTTAAGGCATCAACGGTGCACGCCATAGTGGAGTTCAGCGGGGCGAAAATGCTTTTGACCTCGCAGTTGGTGTGGGAGACGCTCAGCGTAGAGGAGATGCCAAGCGTTCGTGTGATAATGGCTACGGATGGGTGGGATGTGAAAGCGGAGCGCATGGGGCGAGGCATCGCGGGGCTGGTGAGCGCGGCGCAGCAGCGTTTCCGAACACGGTACCCGAACGGTTATCGCAAAGAAGATGTGTCGTATCACGAGATGGTTGGCGATGACTTGGTGGAAATAAACTACACCTCGGGCACATCGGGGAATCCGAAGGGGGTGATGATTCCGAGCCGGGCCATGATGTCAAATATGGAGTTTGCCGAGGGTGTTATTCCCGTAAAGCCGGGCGATCGGGTGCTCGCGGTGCTCCCGATGGCGCATGCGTATGGCCAGGCGTTTGACCTTTTGTACGCAATAGGGCACGGTCTGCACATTTTTGTGCTCTCTAAAATGCCAACCCCTACGGTGGTGATAGGAGCTTTTAAGGAAGTGCGGCCTCGCTACATTCTGCTGGTGCCATTGGTTTTTGAAAAGATATACAAGTCGCGTATAAAGCCCTATGTGCGTAAGCCGTTGGTTCGCTTCTCGCTACGTGTGCCATTGCTGCGGCTTAAGGTGGCGGGTGAATTTCGTAAGGCTGTCACAGAGGCTTTTGGCGGGGAGTTCATTGAGGTAATCATAGGGGGTGCAGCGTTAAACCCAGAGGTTGAGCGTTTCTTTACGCGCATAGGCTTCCGCTTCACGGTGGGATATGGAATGACGGAATGCGCCCCGATTATAAGCTATGCGCCGTGGGCGAATCGCAAGAAGTATAGCGCGGGGCGGGTGACGCCGAATATGGAGATGCGCATTAACAAGACGGCGCCGCATAGCGAGGTTGGAGAGATTGAGGTGCGCGGTGCAAACGTTATGTTGGGGTATTACAATCGTCCCGAGGCGACAGAGGAAGTGATGAGTGAAGATGGATGGCTACGTACGGGCGATTTGGGGGAGATAGACGCTGCGGGCAATCTTACCATACGCGGACGCTGCAAGAATATGATACTTGGGCCGACGGGGCAGAATATATATCCTGAAGAGATAGAGGAGCTGCTTAATAATTTGCCGTTCGTGCTGGAAAGCTTGGTGGTGCAGGACGGAAATCGGTTGGTGGGCGTAGCGGTATGGGATGAGGCGGCCTGTAAGAGGTTTAGGCTGAGCGAGGAGGACTTTGAGGCGATGCTCAAGAAAGCGTTGCCGCGGGTGAATGCAGAACTGCCAGCGTACAGCCAGCTCGCGGAGCTGCGAATGCGGCAGGAGGAGTTTGAGAAGACACCCAAGCGAAGCATTATGCGCTACCTATATTCGTTGGTTGGCACGAGGTAGTGTCGGCGTAAGAGCTTTTCAAAATATTTCAATGGAATGGGATTCTCATCGCTGGAAAAGGGTGGCGGGAATGGTCGTTGTTTTACTGTGTTGCGGAAAAAGAGCTAACTTTGCGGAAGTAAAGTCGGGAGCGTTAATCAGGGAGGATGAAGAATGGCGAGAGAGCATAGGGTGGCGGTGCTTACGCTGCTGTGCGTGGTGGGGCTAGTGCAGTGCGGAGAGGTGCATGCGCAGGGACGTTTGGTGGCGGAGGAGCTTGTGCAAGTCGGTGTGCAGGGCGGCGGAGCGGTGATGATATCCCAACCCGATTTGCTGGTGGCGGCGATGCGACAGGATTTGATAGTAAACCGTACAGCACCGAAACTCAAGGGGTATCGGGTACGGGTGTACCGAGGGCTTGGCCGTAACGCCCGAGAGAGGAGCGTAGAGATAGCCAAGAGAATGGGAGAGCAGTACCCCAACATGAAGGTTTACCGTTCGTATCAGGCGCCCTACTACTTGACGTCGGTAGGGAATTGCCGGACACGAATAGATGCGCTTTCGCTACAGCACCGATTGCTGGACGAATATCCCCAAGCGTTTGTTATAGAGGAAGATATAGAACTTCCATCACTTTGCGTTCAGGAGGGATTGGGGGAGGAGAGTCAAGGCGAGGCGAATAGGGAGGATGTGCAATGAGTAGCGCGATAGAAGTGGCAGAATTGGCGCGGAGGTTGCGTATAGATAGCGTGCGGATGTTGGCGAGGGCTGGCAGTGGGCATCTTGGAGGGTGCTTGAGCGCAGCGGATATTATGGCGGTACTCTACGGAGCGCGGCTGCAGGTGCGGCCAAACGAGCCGGAGTGGGAGGATAGGGATCGATTCGTGCTGTCGATAGGGCACATAGCCCCCGTGTACTACGCTGCGCTGGCCGAGCGCGGTTTTTTCCCTACGGAGGAGCTTCTTACGCTTCGCGCTCTAGAGTCAAGGCTTCAGGGGCATCCCTCACGAAGCCACGGCTTGCCAGGCGTTGACACGGCGAGTGGGTCGTTGGGGCAAGGGCTGTCGGTTGCGGTTGGGTTTGCGCTGGCGGCGCGATTGAAGGGTAAGGGATACCACACTTACGCGTTGCTCGGGGATGGAGAGTTGCAGGAAGGACAGGTGTGGGAGGCTGCGATGAGCGCGGCTTTTTATGGGTTGGAAAACCTTACGGTGCTAGTGGATCGCAATCGGGTGCAAATTGATGGTCCTAACCGGCAGGTGATGGAGCTGGAGCCGTTAGCCGATAAGTGGCAAGCGTTTGGATGGGATTGCATCGTTACAGAGGGGCATATGGTACTATCGCTTCTCAATGCGTTTGAACAACGTGACAAGCTGCGAAAGCCCTGCGTGATTATTTGCGAGACGGAGATGGGGCATGGCGTGGAGAGCATCGCGGGGGATTATCGTTGGCATGGGAAAGCTCCCTCAGAGGAGGCTGCTGCGCATTTTGAAGAAGAAATAAACGAGTATAGCTCGGCGTTGCGGCAGCATCTTGAGGCCAAGGAGCGTGGGCGGTAGAAACGGCAAACGAAAGGAGTAGGGCATGCAAGAAAGAGGAGCAGTTCCGCAGTTGCTGGGAAAGGAGTCAACACGAGAGGGTTTTGCGCGAGGAGTGTTGCGTGCAGCAGAGGAGGACGAACGGGTAGTAGTGATAGGGATGGATGTGACAGGTTCTCTACAACTTACTGCGTTTAAGGATCGTTTCCCTAAGAAGTTTATCTCGGTGGGCATTGCCGAGCAGAACGGCGCAGGCGTAGCGGCTGGGTTGGCACTGAGTGGATTTCGCCCTGTGTTTGCAACCTATGCTACCTTCGCGACGACAAGAGCGCTTGACCAAATTCGGGTGAGTATATGCTACAACAACGCTCCGGTGGTAATAGGAGGGGCGCATGCAGGGCTTTCGGTGGGGCCAGATGGTGCGACGCACCAGGCTTTGGAAGATATTGCCACGATGCGTGTACTGCCCCATATGAAGGTGTTAACCCCGTTGGACTCTAATCAGGCAGAAGCAATGGCGTACTACGCATTGCGCAAGCACGAAGAGGGGCCGCTATACATTAGGTTGGGACGTGCGGCCGTGGCAAATTTCACGGATGCATCGAAGTCATATGACCCTGCTGAGGTGACGCTCTATCGGTTTGGGGAGGCACCGAGGCTGCTGTTGCTAGCGTGTGGTACGATGCTGTACCCCACGCTGAATGCGGGTAAAGAGTTGGCACAGGAGGGGGTAAGCACTGCGGTGGTAGGGGCCTCGTGCGTCAAACCGTTCGATGTTGATGCAATAGTGCGCTACATAGAGCTGCTAAATGTGCAGGGTGTGGTGACGGTGGAAGAGCATCAAGTGGGCGGGGGCTTTGGTAGTATAGTTGCGGAGATGCTGAGCGGTGTGCGTCCGGTAAAGATGTTGCGAATAGGGGTGAAGGATAGTTTTGGAGAGTCGGGAAGTCCTGACGATTTGTTGGCGAAGTATAAATTAGATTCGGCTGGTATAGCGGAGCAGGTGAGAGAATTCACGCTGTGGGGGCAGTCGGGCAATGGGGTGGAGTCGCATTGAGTAAAAAGGGGAGAGGGTAGAACTAGAGAGCTTTAGCATGAGCGATCCAATAAAACATGAGTGCGGTGTAGCGTTGATGCGGTTGAAGAAGCCGCTGGAGTATTATCAGGAGCGCTACGGGACGTGGATGTACGGCATTGAGAAGATGTATCTCCTCATGGAGAAACAGCATAATCGAGGCCAAGATGGGGCTGGTTTGGCGAGTGTAAAGTTTCATTTACCACCAGGGTATCGTTATATAGACCGGGCTCGAGCGCTCGGCACGGCTGCGATAAGCGAAATATTTGATGAGGTACATCGTCCTTTGAAGGGCCTTGCGTCTGCCCAGCTCAACGATCCTCTTTGGGCGAAGGCGCACGTGCCTTTTGCCGCGGAGCTATACCTTGGACATTTGCGCTACGGTACGTATGGAGATGGGTCGATAGAGTACGTGCATCCGCAGATACGTTCCAACAATTGGAAGGCGCGCACGCTGATTATTGCTGGGAACTTTAACCTTACCAATACGTCGGAGCTGTTCGAGTTGCTTATAAAGTTGGGGCAACATCCGAAGGATCTTTCCGACATGGTGACGGTGATGGAGAAAATCGGCCATTTTCTTGACGTGGCAAACGAACGTTTGTTTAGGAAGTATAAAGATGCGGGGTTCTCCAACATAGAAATTAGTCGTCTGATAGCTGAGAATCTTGATTTGGGAGCGTTGCTCGGCGAGGCTACAAAGGATTTTGATGGTGGGTATGCGTTGACGGGATTGATAGGTCATGGCGATGCGTTTGTGTGTAGGGATCCGTGGGGTGTACGTCCGGCTTTCTATCTTGATAATGAAGAGGTGACAGTGGTGGCATCGGAACGTCCAGCGATACAGACAACGATGGATGTGTCGGTTGAGGATATCCATGAGATTCCGCCGGGCCAGGCGTTGATTATTAAGAGGAGTGGGAAGGTATGGTTGGAGCAGGTACGCGAGGTGCAGCACCGAGCGTCCTGTAGTTTTGAAAGGATTTACTTTTCGCGGGGTACGGATCAGGATATTTACCGTGAGCGGTTGCGTCTCGGGGAGCTGTTGGCTCCAGAGGTAATGCGGGCGGTGAACGGAGACCTTGACAACACAGTGTTTTCTTTCATCCCAAATACGGCAGAGACGGCCTACTATGGGCTATTGAGAGGCATTGAGGCGCAGCAGAATGAACGAAAGGTACAGCAGCTGTTGGCGCTGCCTCAACTCGAAGAGTCCGCTGTTCGTGAGATACTAAGGCATGAGGTGCGGAGCGAGAAGGTGGCCGTGAAGGATATAAAGCTACGAACCTTCATTACGCAGGATGCGGCGCGCCAAGACATGGTGCAGCATGTGTACGATGTGACGTATGGGAGCGTGCGAGCGGGGAGAGATACGTTGGTGATTATTGACGACTCAATCGTTCGTGGTACCACGTTGCGTGAGAGTATACTACGTATCTTGGATAGGCTTAGCCCGAAGAGGGTCGTTGTGGTGTCAAGTGCGCCGCAGATACGTTATCCTGATTGCTACGGCATAGACATGGCTAAGCTAGGTGATTTGATTGCCTTTCGGGCGGCGGAGAGTCTGCTTAGGAGTACGGGACGTGAAAATCTATTACAACAGACGTACGAGAATTGTCTACGTGAAAATGCCAAGAGTGAGGTGAGTGTAGAAAACCGGTTGAAAGATGTCTATGCTCCATTCACGGATCAAGAGATATCAAACGAGATTGCTGTGTTGCTGAAGCATCCTTCGTTGCGCTGTGAGGTGAGTATATTGTTCCAGACGGTGGAAGGATTGCATAAGGCCTGTCCGAATGACGGGGGAGATTGGTATTTCACGGGGAACTACCCGACTCCGGGCGGGGCGAGAGTGGCGAATCAAGCGTTTATAAACTACATGGAGGGGAGTACTGAGAGGGCGTACTAATTGAAAATGTATTATCTTTACGGTAGTTTTAGTGAAGGAATTGATACTAAAAAGGGAAGTTTGACATGACGAGAGACACGAAGATTTTTGACTTAATCCAAGAGGAGCGGAATCGCCAGCTGCATGGAGTGGAGCTGATAGCATCGGAGAATTTTGTAAGCGATCAGGTGCTTGAGGCGATGGGGTCGGTGATGACAAACAAGTACGCAGAGGGGTATCCCGGTGCGCGCTACTATGGCGGTTGCCAAGTGGTAGATAAGTCGGAGCAGCTAGCAATTGATAGGCTTTGTGAACTCTTTGATTGTGAGTTCGCCAATGTCCAGCCCCATTCGGGTGCACAAGCAAATATGGCTGCATTTATGTCCGTTATGGAGCCTGGAGATACTTTCTTGGGACTGGAGCTAAGTCAGGGTGGCCACCTTTCGCATGGATCACCAGTGAACATTTCTGGGAAATGGTTCAAGGCTACATCGTATCAGGTGAAGAAGGAGACGGGTACGGTAGATTACGACGAGATGGAGGCGCAGGCGAAGAAGCATCGTCCGAAGTTGATAGTCGGAGGAGCTTCTGCATATAGCAGAGATTGGGACTACAAGCGCATGCGTGAGATAGCCGATGAGGTGGGCGCAATGCTGATGATAGATATGGCACACCCCGCGGGGCTTATTGCGGCAGGGCTTTTAGAGAATCCAACGAAGTACGCTCATATCGTGACATCCACAACGCATAAAACGCTGCGAGGCCCGCGTGGTGGCGTTATCTTGATAGGCAAGGATTTTGAAAATCCGTGGGGGGAGAAGACGCCGAAGGGCATTATTAAGAAGATGTCACAGATTGTGAATAGTGCCGTTTTCCCAGGCGTACAGGGAGGGCCGCTGGAGCATGTGATTGCGGCCAAGGCTGTAGCGTTTTATGAAGCGTTGCAGCCGGAGTTCAAGACCTACCAACAGCAGGTGAAGAAAAATGCGGCTGCTTTGGCCAAACGTTTCATAGAGAAGGGATACGAGGTCGTGTCGGGTGGCACTGACAATCACTGCATGTTGATTGACCTGCGTAAGAATTTCCCGGAGATTACGGGTAAGAAGGTTGAAAATCGTTTAGTACTTGCGGACATCACAATCAATAAGAACATGGTACCCTACGATACCCGTTCTCCATTTCAGACCTCGGGAATACGTATTGGCTCGGCGGCAAGTACAACGCGTGGGTTGAAGGAAGCTGAGATGGTGAAGATTGTTGACCTCATCCACCGTGTGATATCAGATATTGATAACGATGCGGTGCTCAGTGATGTGCGTAAGGAAGTGAACGCCATGATGGAGAATAGGCCGCTGTTTGCGTGGTAATTGGTATAGAAAGTAATAGTTGAAAGGGCTGCGAGCATTGCTCGCAGCCCTTTTTGATGGCTAATTTTTAGAAGTTTCCTCCCCCACCTCCGCCACCAAAGCTCCCCCCACCTCCGCTAAAGCTCCCACCGCCGAATCCACCACTACTGCCGCTACTCCTAGAACTCCCGCCACTACTAAGCAAGGCAAGAAGAATGGCTCTAGAGATACCGCCTACTGGACCTTTACTGAAGCTTAAGAGGGATAAGAGGATGGGGAATCCGAAGATTAGAAAGAGGATAATCTTATCGCGTAGCGAAAATTCGCTGTCTTCCGAGGTGTTCTCCTGTGCCCACTCTTGATTCCCCATAGAATATTGAGAGTCTAGCTCGGCGATGGTCATTGCTACTGCTATACGGCATGCGTCCCCATCGCGGTGTGCCATAATGTAGGGACGGACACCATCAATCATGATACGCCTACAAACGATGTCGGGCAAGGCACTTTCAATGCCGTAGCCGGGTGCGATGTAGCCTGCACCGTAAAAGCCCGAGGGGCGTTCTTTGAACGTGGAGTCAAGAGCCATTCTCTTTCCTTGTATGTAGATGCTCCTTAGCGCATTAGAGAGGGAGGCGGAGTCGCTAGATGTACCGTTTTCCAACTGAGAGACAAGCGAAGTGAAAGGGTCGTTTAGGTCTTGGTTGGCTTTAGCGGGTAATGTGAAGGGTGGCATTTCGCTTGGTACCACTAGAACGACAACCCCATTGTTTAGATCTTTTTTCCCAAGCTTCAAGTTATTGCCGAGCTTAGTGGCGTATTCGTTAAGATCAAGCCCCTCAAGGTCTCGTGTGGTGATAAGGACGATTTCTACAGAGGTGCGAGCGTCGTAGGCTGCTAGCTGGCTCTCGAGCTGTACAATTTCGTTAGGAGAGAGGATGTTAGCTTTGTCAAGGACTCGTCCCTTGGTGGGAAGGCAGTAGCCGCAAAGCGGAAATACGGTTAGCGAGATGACTAGTGCTGTGAAAAGCAGTTTGTTGCGTCCAAGGAGTTTACCCATAGCTCTACGTCCTATTTATGTAAAGACTTCGCAAGATACGAAAAAAAGAGAGCTGTACAGCGAGGAAATCTTTTTTCGTGCTTACAGTGGCGACAGATAGCCTCTATACTCCTATATCTCTCCCGCAAACGTCTTTGAAGGATTGCCTCGTTGCAGCGCATCGTGATTACTCCAATTGGAGGCGCGAAACGCAGCCATATCGGAGTTCTGCGACTGCTGGCGCTCGATGAGGAGTAGCCGACATGCCATCTCGCGGTTCTGCGCTTGTGAACGCTGCGTACCGCATTTAACCGAGAGGCCAAAGGGAAGGTGAATGGCACGTACAGCCGTTTCCACCTTGTTCACGTTTTGCCCTCCATGCCCCTCGGCACGCATCGTTTCGTAGGTAATATCCTTTTCGGATATTTTAGGGAGCTCCAGTGGATTAATGAACGACACCCCAACGAACCAGTTACGCCTACGATGGTTAGGGCGATACCGGTTACTCGTTGCGCGCCATAGGACAGTCCCCGCCCACTCGCGTTCCTTACTCTCGCTACTCTCCGCAAGGAATAGCATCGACATGTAGCAATCGGGCTCCGTGTTGTGACGTTCAACCTCAACCAGCTCTGCATCGAGGAAATATTTCAACAGTTCTTTAGCGACGAGTGCCACCGCGCGGGCGCACTCAACAGGGCCTCGCCCCGCGGAGAGTTGTATATACCTTTTCACTTGGGAATATCTTTAATGCTTACGCGCAGCTTAACCATAGTTACCACTTTGGCCGTGGGTTCTACGAAACGTACGTTTACTGCGGTGTTTCGCCATGCATTAATACAGGTAGACTTTCACATAACGCATTGGAAATATTTCTTGTTTATACAGAAACAAAGCACCTTTAATGTTGTTCGTAGAGCGAGAGGATGCGGCGAATGATGGAACTTTTTTTATCTTGCACCCACTAGTGTAATCTTACGTACAGATGGAGATGGAGACAAAAAATGGGCAAGGGCTGCAGGTGCAGCTATTTGAGGCTAACGATTTCGGAGAGTGTACCTACCTCTTGTTCCGCGAGGGAGGGAGCGGGATCCTCATTGATGCTGGATTCCTATACGATGAAGAATGGCGGCATTTTACCGACTTTATTGCGGAGCATAACGTTACGCTTACGTTGTTGCTGAATACGCATGGGCATATTGACCACGTGGCAGGCGTGGCTAAAGCCGTGTCAAAGTGGAATTTACCTTTTGCCATGCACCCTGCCGACACCCACCTTTTGAATCATGCGCCGATGTTTGGCGGGGCGTTTGCCAAGTTGGGGGCGATTCCTGCGCCCACCAAATCCCTTGAGGATGGGCAAAAGATAGATTTTGAAGGGACCGAGATAGAGGTCATCCATACGCCGGGCCACACAAAGGGCGGTTGTTCATTCTACCTGCCAGCCTCGAGGATCCTGTTTAGCGGCGACACCCTTTTTGAGGGGTCTATAGGACGTACCGATCTGGGCGATGGTGATTACGACCAAATAATCTCTTCCATCCGAACGAAACTCTTTACGCTGCCCGACGACACGATCGTGCTGCCGGGGCACGGAAGCAGAACCACCATCGGGCGGGAGAAGCAATTTAATCCTTTCTTTCGATAGACGGGCGTGGGCTAACTACTTCCTACCGTAGTCGGCAGGGGTTTCGCCCCATTCCTTGGTCTCCCATTTAAGGACAAGGTTTGCCCAGCGGTGCGTGCGAAGCCACGTCTCGGCGCGTTCAATAATCACACGGAGCGACGCGTTGTCGGGGGTGGGTGTCATCTTGGTGTTGGCGTGCTTTCTACGCACCCACGACATGGCGGTGAGGCTATCGCTGTATATGGGTGTACTCATGAACTTGGGGTTACCATCCCGGTTGAGGAGTGCCAGGGCGTGCACGATGGCAAGGAACTCGCCCACGTTATTGGTAGTGTCGTAGAAAGGTCCTTTTGCGAAGATAACCGCTCCATCCTCTGTGTTTACCCCGCGGTATTCCATCGTGCCTGTACGCATGTTGCACGCTGCGTCAACGCATATGGAGGGGAGTAGGGGGGGCGTTTTACTCGTACGCCAGTCGGGCTTTTGCTGAAAGCTGGGGCTGTACTGAAATGGGAGGCTAAACGCAGCGTGCGCCTCCTCAAGGGTGGCGTACCCTCTGTACTGCGCATTGGGGAATCCATCGATTTGCGCCTTCGCGTCGGTCCACGTGTCGTATATGCCGGGCGTACGTCCCTGCCACACCACGTAGTACTTGCCTCCCTTACGCTTCGCCATCCGCCTACTGCTTGAGTTGGAATACGTAGGTAACGGTGCCCGTTTGGATTTCGGGGGCATTGGCAGCCACATCGAATTGGGCCTGAAGCGCGGCTTTCTTGGCTGCCTCCAAGAGTGATTGGTCAAAGGTGGTACTACCCGGTTCCCCCGACTCGGCGCGTACAACCTTCCCATCGCGGTTTACCCACACCTTTACGACCACTCGCCCGCCCCGTTGCTTCGGGTATTCGGGGGTGGGGAGCTGCAGCGCGGTGCGTCCGTTGAGGCTATAGCTAATGCCGTTGCCTCCTGCTCCATTTCCCTGTCCTGTTCCGCTCGTGCCATCGCCGCCCTTCCCGCCGGGCTTCCCCGTGTAGAGCGGGGCATTGGGAGTCCCTTGGTTGCCCGCAGTCCCACCGCTTCCTATGCCTTTCCCCTGCTCGTTTGGGGAAGTGCCTGGAAATAGAGCCGACTTGTCAACCTGCCTTTCCGGCTTCTTTTCAGGGGGAGCGGGTGTGGGTGTCTGTTCTATTTTTGTCTGTGTAGGCTTCTCCGTTTTCGTTGGCTGCTGCGGTTTTTTCTCCACTACGGGGGCTTCCTCAAAATCCTGGGTGAGCTGTGTCTCCTCTCGTTGCGGGGTGGGCGTTTGGGGCTGTTGCGGTGCTATGGGGCGCTGCGGCGCAGCAATGGGGCTGTTGTTAAGGCCTCCGTTCTCCTGGCCAAAAGAGATGGCAATGCCCTTTTCGCCGGGCAGCGGGAGGGGCGTAACGAACCCGCTCAGAAAGAGTATGAGCAGCATGGCAACCTGTACCGCAACGGTCGCCGCTAGGGCTTTCCTTTGCGATGGCTTATCATCGTTCTCCCATCTGTAGCTACTGTTCCTCATCCTGCGTCTTTCACCTCTACTCCGTTTGTTTCGCTGCGTTGCCCATGGTATTTCGTGCGAAGACTATTTGTCAAGGGGCGCAGTGGCTAGAATAAGCTTGTAGTGATTGTCCTTGGCGATATTCATCACCTTTACCACGGCCTCAATGGGTACAGAACGGTCTGCGTGTAGCGATATGGTCGGCTCCTCGCTCCCCGCGAGGTGTTGCTGTAGGTATGCCTCCATTTGCTCGATGGGCACCGGCGTTGTCTCCACGTAGTACTGTTGGTTTTCCGTGATGCTTATGGTTGTCACTGCCTTTGCGGAGGTTTGGCTATTGCTTCGGGGCAGCAGTAGCTTTAGCGCGTTGGGGGCAACCATGGTGGAGGTAATCATGAAGAATATAAGCAGCAAGAAGACAAGGTCCGACATTGAGGACATCGACGTGGACGAGTCCACTCTTGCATGGCGTTTGAGCTTCATAGCGTTTTAGGCGTTACTCTACGGGTTCGTTCAGCAGGTCAACGAATTCAAGCGAGGTGGCCTCCAGTTGGAATACAACCCTATCGACACGCGCCACGAGGAAGTTGTAGCCGAAGTAGGCCATAATCCCCACGATAAGCCCCGCAACGGTCGTAACCATAGCGGTGTATATACCGTTGGAGAGGAGGGCGATATCAAGGTTATTCCCAGCCATCGACATGTCGTAGAAGGCTTGAATCATACCAACCACCGTTCCCAAAAAACCAATCATTGGTGAGCCGCCCGCGATGGTGGCTAGCATAGGGAGGCCCCGTTCAAGCTTAGCTACCTCCAGGTTCCCTAGATTCTCTATGGCGGTGTTGAGGTCTGCCATTGGGCGCCCGATTCGTTCTAATCCCTTGGCAACCATCCTAGCTACCGGGGTGTCTGTGTTTTGGCAGAGCTCCCGCGCAGCGTCTAGCTTGTCGTCGATAACGAACTCTCGAATCCTATTCATGAAGTTGGAATCCACCCTCGATGCCTTTCGGATAGCCATGTAGCGTTCAAAGAAGATGTAGAGCCCAATCACCCACAGCAGCACGAGCGGAATCATCAGCCATCCACCTTTAACGGCGAGGTTCCATAGCGAGAGCCGTATTTCCTCGGTGGGTGCAGCAGCGGCCTCCACCTGTACCTGCAGAAGTGTTAGCGAATTCATTGTTTTATCTAGCTAAACTGTTGTTGTTCTGAATCGTATTGTTAGCGGAACCCTAGTAGCATGCGCTGTACAGCTCCTCTTCGGCGCGAAGATACCTATTTCCCTTGATTTGCTTTGCGTAGCGTTACGGTGCGTGGCTGGAAGTTTAAATATCTCTTGTGTAACATACGATGGGCTTTAATTGCAAGAAATAGCTTACCTTTGCGGTGCGGAGTGAAAAAAGTGAAGCAGAAATGTCGAAGTTCAAACGGTTCGCTTTGCGGGCGTGGTCGATACCGTATGTGAAGCATCCCTTGCTGGCGATAGTAGGCATTGTAGTGCTGATTACTGTGGCGTTCCTTTTCTTGAATATATTCACAGAGCATGGGGCGGAGTACGAAGTGCCTGACTTTCGAGGGGTGATTCTAGAGGACGCTACGGTGCTGGCTAAACCCTTGGATTTGCGGCTGTCGGTGCAGGATTCCACCTATAATCCGTTGCTAAAGCCCCACGCGGTGATAGAGCAGTATCCGCGCGTGGGCAACCGGGTGAAGCATGGACGCCGCATTTTTTTGACGATTAACAGCGTACAGCCCGAGATGGTTGCCTTTCCCCGCAGGGCATGGGAACCATACCGTACGGCATTTGCTGCGGTGCGGGAGTGTAAGCTACAGGTGGGGCGCGTGAGTTTTGTGCGCGCAACGGGCGGTCGTTCCACCTACTCCGCCGATGGGGAGTTCACGCAAGAGGAGAGTGCGATCGAAAGGGATTTCATCGGGCACACGGAGGTGCAGGGGTGGAACTATAAGGGAAAAGCCTTGCATCCGGGCGACTCGCTCTACGCGGGGAGCCTGGTAGACGTGGTGCTAGGGCTTGATGTTTCAAGGCAGAACGAAGCGGAGGTGCCGAGCGTCAAGGGGATGACATTGGAGGCGGCGCGTGCGGCGTTGACGCATTCGTTGCTCAATGTGGGGCGTGTAACGTACGATGCAGCTACGGTTCGCACGTTGGGTGATACAATCAATGCGGTGGTGGTGCGCCAGGGCTTCCCTGAGCGGCTTGACACGGAGCGAGGCCTGGTGCGCAGTAGAGTTGCGTACGGCACGCCGGTAGATTTGCACCTAATGGCATCGCAGCGGGAGGAGGCCCATTGAGGAGGCGAGGGTGCGCGATGCGAATGGCTGCCGTCCGCATCGTTTTTTCCATACAGCTGCTGTTGCTAGCTATCGGTGGCGTAGCTCAGGGCCAAGTGCCTACTATAGATACGGTTGACCTCCCATTTTTTGATGATTTTAGTGGGCCTTTTCCTACGCCGTATTCGGGCTACTGGGCAAAACACGAGGATGTTGATTGCGGTGATCAGGTGGCCGTTGCACCACCCACGATCGGCGTTGCCGTTTTTGATGCCCTGCGCAGTGATGGTACGTTCCATGCGCAGCACGCAGCGGATGGAAATGCCTGCGACACGCTCATGTCGCGCCCAATACGGTTAATCGGCAATGATTCGGTTTACCTATCGTTTCAGTTCCAACCGCAGGGGTGGGGGGGGCAGCCCCAGCCGGCTGACGTGCTGGCGGTGGACTTCTTTGACCCCAAGCAACGGGAATGGAAGGAGGTGTGGCGTGCCAGCTTTGACGCAACGCAGGCGCGGGTTGTACAGCAGCATGAATACCCCACGGGAAAGGAAAAGGAGGTAGCGATAGCTGCCCCGAACCTTTCGAGTCGTTTTGTAAAGGCGCATATCCCTGTGGTGCGACCGTACCGCGTCAGGGGATTCCAATTCCGCTTCAGAAATTCTGTGCGGGTTTCGAGCGATACGCAGATGCCCGGGAGGCAGTCAAACACTGGCCATTGGTCTATTGACCTCGTGTATCTGAATGCGGGGCGGGGTGTGGGCGATACGGTCTACATCGACGACGAGGCGTGCGTGACGCGCCTTGAAGGAATCGATTTGCCCTACCAGGAAATTCCCTACGTGCTGGCAACGGAGTGGCTGGAGCGAATGGAGCAGAACCCCAAAAAGGAGCTGGGCATGCGCTTCGCCAATCTGTACCATGCGGCGAGAACGGTTGGCAGGGAGTACAGAATAGTGGATGCGAACGGCGTGCTGCCGAAGGTGGAGTCAAGCAAGGCACTATTTGTTCCCCTTAGTCCGGGCGCAACCGAGGAGTACCGTCGCACCTACGCCTATAGGTGGGGCGCGCTGGCAGGTAGGGAGGTGGATGTGACGCTAGAGGCGAACCTCAAGGTGGGCGTTGGATCGGCGTTGCAACCATTTCTGTGGAATGATACGGTGCGACGGCGCTTGCATTTTGCCGATGCGTACGCTTACGATACGGGCGTGCCGGACAATGGGTACGGCGTGGATGGCCTTGCAACGGCTAAGGCGTGCGCCGCCATGCGCTTTGAACCGATAGCGGCGGGGACCATTGAAAAAGTCCGTATATACTTCAATCCCATTATGGATCTTTCCACGAGGGCGCGCTTTGAGGTGGTGGTATGGAATGAACGCAACGGCAAACCAGGGGACGAACTCTACGCGCAGCGCTGCGATCCTCCGAAGGAGTTCAACAGGGCAAATCCGTTCATAGAGTATACGCTAGACTCTCCCGTGGGCTTTAGCGAGCCTCTCTACGTGGGGTGGCGCCAAACCAAGGCTGACATGATGCAGGTGGGCATAGACCTGCATACCGTTACCCCCTCAAAAATCGTTTACAATGCGCTGGGGGCGTGGGAAGAGTCGCAGTACAAGGGCGCTTTGATGATCCGGTTAGTCTGTTCCGCAGGGGGGCAAACGCCCCATGTGACGGGGGATTGCGAAGTGCAGGAGGTACGTATTCAGGTGTTCCCCAATCCGGCCTATGATCGGGTGCGGGTGCAGGGGGCACCGCTGGGAAGCGTGCTGCAGCTCTACAGCGTGCAGGGGCAGCTAGTGCAATCTGTGCGGGTGGAGGAGGGTAGCGTTGAGGTGGACGTATCGGAACTATCGCAAGGAATTTATTTACTGGTTGTTAGCGGAGCGCAGGGTGGCGTGCTGGCGAGTGAGCGTTTGGTGGTGCTATGAGGGACGACGATGAGGGGCTCGATGAGCTGTACGACGACTCCGATGGTGCGCAGACTGAGGGGGAACGCTATCTAATCCGAGAGATAGTCGTCGATGAGGGGCAGAGTGCGCTGCGCGTTGACAAGTTGCTTGCTTCCAAGCTTGAGGGGGCGAGCCGTAGCTTCATTCAGAAGGCGTTAGAGGCGGAGATGGTGACTATCGGGGGGCGGTCGCTGAAGCCATCGTATAGGGTGAAGCCGGGGGAGGTTATTTCGATTTATCAGCCCTACGAACCGCGCAGCGCAGAGGTGCTGCCTGAGGAAATCCCGCTTGATGTGGTCTATGAGGATGAATACATGCTGGTGGTCAATAAGCCGGCGGGCATGGTGGTGCATCCGGGACATGGCCATTTTAGCGGAACGCTGGTTAACGCCCTCCTCTACTATTTTCAAGACTTACCTCTATTTCAGCAGGGCGGCGTGCGGCCCGGGCTGGCCCATCGCATTGATAAGGACACCTCGGGGCTAATTGCCGTTGGGAAAACCGAGGAGGCCATGTCGCAGCTGGGGATTATATTCCAAAAGCATTTGGCGCACAGGAGGTACGAGGCGTTAGTGTGGGGGCGTTTCGATGGGGAGGAGGGTACAATCGAGGGAAACGTGGGGCGAGATCCCGCTAACCGGCAGCGCATGAAGGTGTTTGAGGATGGCAGCGCGGGCAAAGAGGCCATAACGCATTGGCGTTTGGAGCGGGATTACACCTTCGTGTCGCTTGTGCAGTGTCAGCTCGAAACGGGGCGAATGCACCAGATCAGGGTCCATATGGCGCATGTGGGGCATCCACTTTTTGGCGATGGGCGGTATGGCGGGGATACGGTGCTGCGGGGCTTGCGGACGGGTGAGTACATGCAATTCGTGGCGGCGTGCATGGCCGCATGCCCTCGCCAGGCGCTGCACGCGGGATGCCTGGAGATGCCGCATCCGATCAGCGGTGTGCCGATGAATTTCCAGGCGCCGAGACCCGATGATTTTGCGGAATTGCTAAGGCGTTGGGATTTGTACGCTACAGGGTAGCATTCCCCCAAAAAAGCTGAACGGCGACAGATGGTATTCCCCATTCTGTCGCCGTTCTCGTGTCGGGGTGACTAGATTCGAACTAGCGACCCCACGCCCCCCAGACGTGTGCTCTAACCGGACTGAGCTACACCCCGCCGACACCATCGTCCACACAGCGGCTGCAAAGGTAATGATAATTTTAATGATTGCGTATCGCCCCGGCGGCTTCCGGTGTCCGAATATGGACGGTGTGTTCGCTAAAGTACAAGCTACCGTTTTATATGTCTCTGATTTTTAGCGTATTGTGTGGGTGGTATGGGTTTCGCACCTTTTGTGCTGAAGATTGAAAAGAGTAGTCATGCATTCTAGAAAAATGGGTAATGGGAAAATTTGTGCTGCGGCGCTGGCGTTGATGGTCTTTGCGTTAGGGGGTGTTGGCGCCTCGGTGCGCGCGGCGGATAGCTCGGCGCGAAGGGTTTTACCCTTTGACGAGGCGGTACGTTTGGCGAGGGTGCAGTCGGTGGATGCAGCAGTAGCGCTTAACCAGCTGCGGGCGGCGTACTGGCGGTATCGGTCGTACCGGGCGGAGCTGCTCCCCGAGGTGCTGCTGGGGGGCACCGTGCCGGAATTCAAACGGGGGTATGAATTGTACCAGCGGGAGGATGGTAGCTATCGCTACGTGCGGACCAATATGATGAGCTTAACCGGTAGCCTCTCGATCAGCCAAAACATCCCATTCACGAGCGGAAAAATCGGAGTGACCACATCGCTGCAGGATGTATTCCCCGTAGAGAGAGGGGCGCAGCATCACTATTTGGGCGTGCCGATAGGAGTGGAGTTGTCGCAGCCGCTCTGGAGCGCCAATCGGATGATGTGGGAGCGGCGCATAGAGCCGTTGCGGTACAAGGAGGCGCAGGCGGTCTACCTCTCCGCGGTGGAGAAGACTACGCTAGAGGCGGTGCAGCGCTACTTCTCGCTGCTGCTCTCGCAGGAGGAGCTGCAATCTGCCCAGCAGAATGAGGCAACGGCAAAAAAGCTGGTCGAGATAGCCGTCGTGCGGCGTGGCAATGGGGATATGAGCCTCAACGACTTCCGGCATATTCGGCTAAATGCATTGAATGCAGAGGCGGCCCGCCGTAATGCCGAAGAGGCCTGGGTGGAGAGGATGTACAACCTTAAAAGTTTTTTGGGCCTCCCAGAGCAGGATACGATTGTGGCGGAGCTGCCGACAGTGGCTCCATATGCAGAGGTAGACTACGCGGAAGCATTGGGTTATGCATCGCAGAACAATGCGGTAACGCCGCAGCGGGCGCGCCGTATGCAGGAGGCCCGCTACGGGGTGGCAAAGGCTAAAGGAAATCTCTTCAGCGCGGAGCTCATCGCCTCGGTGGGGCTTACGGGCCAGGGGGCAAAGGTGGAGGATGCGTACCATAACCCGATAGACTACCAGCAGGTGCGCATCGGGATTAGCATACCAATAGTCGATTGGGGGCGCCGCCGTGGGCAGGTGCGCATGGCGCAGTGGAGCCAAAAGGTGGTGGAAGCGCAGCTAGCCCAGGAGGAGCAGCTCTACCGGCAGGAGCTTTCATTGCTCGTGTCTCGCTACAATCGGCAGCAGCACCAGCTAGATCTAGCCTTCGCCGCTGATACGCTGGCCGAGGCTAGGTATCAAAGTTCAATAGAAATTTTTGTGGCGGGGCAAATCGGTATGCTGGAGCTTAACGATGCGCAGCAGGCCAAAGACAACGCGCGGAAGCGCCGTATCGTGGAGCTGCACCTCTACTGGAATTACTACTACCGTCTACGTGCCGAAACGCTTCACGATTTCACGGGCCGAGCGCCGATTGACCTAGAGGTGGAGAAGCTGGTGCGGTAGGGGGAGGCTGGGGCTGTGTAACATTAAATGGCGTACCCTTTTGGGAGAGGTGCTAGGGCGGTGCGCAAGAAATGCGAATCGCCCTAGCACCTCTTTCGTATCTGGTTCGCATCAAATTCGGATTTCTCCGGAGAAATCCGAATTTGATGCGAAGGGGGTGGTAGTTTGGTGCTTGATGGTTACAGGTTTGCGGAGCTGCTGCCGTTTCGCAGTGAAGGTAGACTACAGAGAGATATCAGAGTGATTGTAAGTGGTTGGAATTTAATATTTTAAAGTAATATTCTACCCCATTCATGGCGAAGAGAATGCTGTGCAGCAGCTCGCAGCTAGCCGTTGGTTCCTGTTTACGCCTAGCGTCTGCCATGCGGCTTGCCGTTTCTGCAGGGGCTGTCAATTCGCAGCGAAATGCTGCCGCAAAACGGACCCTTCCTCTGGATAGCCGCGAACTTCAGTCGTCATCCCCGGTCAATTGCTCTACGGTCTTGTTAATCTGGAAGTCCATCCCGCAGAGTCTTCTTGCGCAGGTCCCTCCATTGACCTCCCCTTTCGCTAACCACTTTTTTTGTACCTTTGCGGCTGGCTTAATTCATATAATGTCTAACCAATAGTAAGTAGAGCAAGAGATGGAAATGGAGAATGAGCAGATGGCTGCGCCTTCGACGGAGGGTGCGGCGCTGGAGGAGAAGAAGGTAGTGGAGTGCGGCAATCCCGATATGGATTGGGACGAGCTGACATCAGAGTCCCACTACGGTGCGCAGAAGCGGCAGGAGCTAGAAAAGAGTTACGATGAGACGCTGGCACGGGTTATCAACGATGAGGTGGTGACGGGCAAGGTTGTGGCGATATCCAAGCGTGATGTGGTGGTGAACGTGGGGTATAAGTCGGAGGGCGTTGTGCCGGTGGCTGAGTTCCGCTACAATCCATCGTTGGCCGTGGGCGATGAGGTGGAGGTGTACGTGGAGAGCCAAGAGGATCGGCACGGCCAGCTGGTGCTTTCGCACAAGAAGGCGCGTATCTTGAAGGCGTGGGATCGCGTGACGGAGGCCTTCGAGAACCAGGAGGTGATCAAGGGCTACATCAAGTGCCGCACGAAGGGCGGTATGATTGTCGATGTGTTTGGCATCGAGGCGTTCCTACCGGGGTCACAGATCGATGTGCGCCCTATACGGGACTACGATATCTACGTGGATAAGACGATGGAGTTCCGGGTTGTGAAAATCAACCAGGAGTACCGCAACGTGGTGGTCTCGCACAAGGCGTTGATAGAGGAGGTGCTCGAGGCGCAGCGTAAGGAGATCATATCGAAGCTGGAGAAGGGGCAAGTGCTTGAGGGCACGGTGAAGAACATCACGCCGTTCGGTGTGTTTGTGGACCTTGGCGGCGTGGATGGGTTGGTGCATATCACCGACTTGTCGTGGAGCCGCGTAGGGCATCCGAGCGAGGTGGTAACCCTTGACGAGAAGATAAACGTTGTTATTCTAGACTTTGATGAGAATAAGACACGTATCGCATTGGGTATAAAGCAGCTGCAGCCGCATCCGTGGGATTCGCTGGGCGATAAGATTAAGGAGGGCGACGTGGTGAAGGGCAAGGTGAAGGACGTGACGGACTACGGCGCGTTCGTGGAGCTTTACCCAGGCGTAGAGGGGTTGGTGCACGTGTCGGAGATGTCGTGGAGCGCGCATCTGCGTAGCGCCCAGGAGTTCCTAAAGGTGGGTGACGAGGTAGAGGCGAAGGTTCTTCTAATCGATCGCGAGGCGCATAAGCTATCGTTGGGTATTAAGCAGCTTTACCCCGATCCGTGGGAGACCATCGACACGAAGTACCCGATAGGGTCAAAGCACACGGCGAAGGTACGTAACTTCACCGCCTACGGTATTTTCGTAGAGCTAGAGCCTGGCATTGATGGGTTGGTGCATATTTCCGACCTGAGCTGGACGAAGAAGTACAAACATCCCGCGGAGTTCACCAAGGTGGGTGAGGACCTTGAGGTGGTGGTGCTTGACATTGATAAGGAGGCGCACCGACTAAGCCTTGGGCACAAGCAGATAGAGGAGAATCCGTGGGATGTGTTCGAGTCGATATTCCAGCAGGATTCCGTGCATGAGGGTACGGTGCTGGAGGTGTTTGATAAGGGGGCTGTCATTGCGCTGCCGTACGGCGTAGAGGCCTTCGCCACGCCGAAGAACCTTGTCAAGGAGGATGGCACCACGGCGAAGGTGGACGAGAAGCTTCCGTTCAAGATTGTGGAGTTCAACAAGAGCGCACAGAAGATTACCGTGTCGCATACGCGGGTGTTCGATGACAAGAAGCGGAGCGAAGAGAAGGCGCAGCGGGCCGACAAGAAGCAGGGCGGCGATCAGACGAAAAATGCTGTGCGTCAGCTTAACGCCTCGCAGGAGCGCACCACGCTGGGCGACATCACCGAGCTGGCCGAGCTGAAGAGCAAGATGGAGCAGAGCGCCAAGCATGCCGAGGAGGGCGAGAGCGAAGGGAAGGAGTAAACCATCCATATGCTCTGGGGATGTTCCTGCGCCGATTGATGGCGTGAGGCGCATGTAGAGAATGGAGGGGTGCAACCACTTTTTCTTGTGGTTGCACCCTTTTTTATGTGGAGAAGCCTGAAAATATAGCTTTGGTACGGTGTTTGTAATATATGGCAGTGCCAAACCGAAACAAGGAAATCAAAGTGGGAAACAGTAGTGAGATGCGGGGGAGAGAGTTTGAGGTGCAAACCGAAAAGACCCATACGCGAATAAAGATATGCGCCGACCGGCTGGATGCGCTTTTAGCTCCGCGGTTGAAGAGCGAGCTGGTGGTGCTATCGGGCAGTGGGGTGGCGAATATCGTGATGGATTTGAATGGGATCGCCTATTGCGATTCGTCAGGGTTGAGTGCAATATTGGTAGCCCATAGGTTGTGCCGCACTGTGAGCGGGACGTTCGTCCTGACGGGATTGTCGAAAGAGGTGGAACGGCTGATCGCAATATCGCAGCTGGATTCGGTTTTGCGTATAGCATATACCGAGGCGCAGGTGGAGGAGATGCTGTCGCATTGAGGTGGTAGTAACTTAACGGTGGATTAGCGTTTGAAAATAATTCTATATTTTACGGTGAAAATTTCGGAAATTGTTGCTTCGCAGCGGAGACGGCTCGGGCTGAAGCAGTACGAGCTAGCGGAAAAGACGGGGATAGCCCCCTCGCAGATATCAATCTTTGAACGGGGCAGCGCGGGGATGGTGTCAACGAATCTTGAAAAAGTTCTAGAAGCGTTAGATTTAAGCATAGTAAACGATCGGCGCAATGTGCAGCGGAAGTTGGCGAGAACGTGCGCGAAGGTGATGTTGGAACAAAAAATAAAGGATTTGCGTTTTGTTTCCCGCGAGGAGCTAGCCGAACGGGTAGGTAATGATGAAATACTCCTGCTGCCCGTGGTGTCAGAAGAACTCTACAGGCGGTATTGCAGAAGCCAGCTTGTAGACGAAACCAATACGTGGAACTACTTCGTGACGCTGGTTCAAGACTATTTTCTAGATGCGCAGGACGGTGTGCTGCCCGCGTAGATGCCCTTGGTGAGAGGGGCTACGCCGCTGGGAGGTGTTGCTAGTGGCGTGATGGCGTGTGGGGCGTAGAGAGTAGCGAGGAGCTTGGAGGGCTTCGCGCAAGGGGGCGGCTGCGTGAATGCAGTGCGCCCTAGAGTGGGAGAGGATTGGAGAGCTGCGTATTTTCGGCGGAAGTTGTAACTTCGCGCTGTGCGATGTTGTAATTTTAGGTTGGGAGGGGCGTAAGGCGGTAGTTTGGTATGATGGAGTATATTATAGCACTTCCACCGTTAGCGCGGGTGTTGCTGCTGATGGCGAGCGCGGTGGCGTTGGCCGATGTGGCATTTTACCTTTTCTTGATGATTGCTTCGGGCAATGGAAGGCATAGGAAAAGGGCAGCTGGGGGCGGCGAGGCTTCGGTGGCGGTGGTGCTGCGTAGCGGTTTCAATCGCGATGGGCTAGCGGAGGACGTGGAGCGTTTCCTATCGCAGGATTATGCGCCCTATAGCGTGGTGGTGGTGGACGAGTCGGGCGAGGGGGATGGAACGCCCATGCTTGACTCGCTGCGCAGTCGCTATAGCAACCTTTACGTGACGGCAACATCAAACGATGCCAAGTTCACCAGCATTGATAAGCTATCGCTCACGGTGGGAATAAAGTCCACGGAGGCGGAGTGGATTGTGCAGGCGAGTCGGCATTGCCCGCCGAAGAGTGTGCATTGGCTCACGGAGCTTTCTACCCATTTTCAGGAGGGCGTGAGCGTTGTGATGGGGTACAATAGGGTGGTAGTGGGAGCGGGGGACGCTTCACGCTACGCTGCGGCGCGGCATCGGTGGTGTGCGCTGGTGCGCCTTGCCCATGCCCGAAGCGTTGGGCCCTACCTCGGGGATGGGCAGAATTTAGCCTACCGGCGCGAGGCTTTTCTAAGTACACGGGGCTTTGCGGGGTATGGCTATTTGCTGGGCGGCGAGGGGGAGCTCCTCACGCATCGTTTGGCGCAGACGGGCAAGGTGCATGCAGAGGAAGGTATTAAGGCGCAGACGCAGGGGAAAGTGGCATTGACGTGGCGGGAGTACTTCCGGGGTAGGTTGGGCGAGATGCAGGCCATGCTGGTGCTGCCTCGCTCGGTGCGGTTTAGCATGCAGCGGAATGCGCGGTTGCGCCTCTTGACCTGGCTGTTCGGCGTTGCGCTGCTGCTGAGCGGCAGTTGGCTGCTGTGGGCGGGCGTTGGCCTTTTGGGGCTGCGGCGGCTGCTGTTCCTGCTGTGCGGTGTGGTCGGCATGGTGCGCTACAGCGACAAGTGGAACTTGCTGTGGATGTGGCTTCAAGATGTGATGGAGCCTTGCGTATGGGTGGCGGAGAGCCGCAGGTATAGAGCATTTAAACATCAGCCGCGGTGGAGGAGGTAAATCCAAATTTGTCTGAAAAAGCGCTGCGTGACTATGAGGCGGTGAAGCGCGCGAGGGCGGGGGACGACCGAGCCTTCGCGGAGCTGCACGACCGTTACCGAGATACCATCTTCTACATGGTTCTGCGCATCGTGAATAATGCGAGCGATGCGGAAGATTTGACGATTGAGGCTTTTGGAAAAGCATTCAACAACATTGACCAATACGTGCCACGCTACGCCTTCAGCTCGTGGCTGTTCAGAATAGCGAAGAACAACTGCATCGATTTCATACGTAGCAAGAAATCGAGCATAGTGGATTACGACTCGAATGTCTTTGTACATTTAGAGGGTACAACTATTACTTCGTCTGTCCCCTCAAAGGCTGCCGACCCCGAGGAGAAGCTCATTGTGATGCAGAGCGTTTCGCGGGTGCAGGAGATTATATCAAAGCTTCGTCCGCTCTACCGCCGCTTGGTGGAGCTCCGCTACTTCAAGGAGTATACATATGATGAGATAGCCAAGGAGCTGGATCTCCCCATGGGGACGGTGAAGGCGCAGCTGTACCGGGCGCGAGAGATGCTCCAAAAAATATTAAGAGACTTTGACAATCCCGACGTATGAGCGATAGAGAGCAGCTTACAGCACTTTTCCCGGAGCTAACAGCGCAGCAGCTTGATGCTGTTTGCGCATTGCCCGCTATCTACAGGGCGTGGAACGAGAAGATAAATTTGATTTCGCGCAAGGATATAGACAATGTGATGCTGCATCACATTGTGCATAGCCTCTTTATCCTCAAGGCGGCATCGTTCCGGAAGGGGGATGCCGTGCTGGATTTTGGCACAGGCGGGGGATTTCCAGGCGTTCCGCTGGCGGCGGCGTGCCCCGATGTGCATTTCCACCTCATTGACTCTATAGGAAAGAAGGTGCGGGCCGTGGAGTCTATTGCGCGGGAGGCGGGGCTTGCGAACGTTACGTGCGAGCAGGTGCGGGGCGAGGAGCTGAAGGGGAATTACGATTTTGTCGTGTCGCGCGCCGTGGGGGATTTGAGCCAGCTGTGGCGATGGACGAAGCACCTCATGCGGCGGGAGGAGGGCCGCGAGCCGGCCAATGGACTGCTCGTGCTGAAGGGTGGTTTCCTTTCGCCGGAGGTCTCCCCCTTTGGGAAGCGGGTGAAGGTGTGGCCGATTACCGATTGGACTGACGATCCGTACTACGAAGAGAAGTACCTGCTGCTGGTGCCAGCGTTGTAATTTCTAGTCGTTTTGTCGGGGGTGGGCATGGCGGGCAGGTTATGGCTGGAGATTGGTGATTGTGCGTTGGCGCTGATGCATTGCCGGAGGTAGGGGGTGCGGGTGGGTCACGCGGGTCAGTCTTTCAGACTGGCTTGCCTTTTAGGCAAGCATC
>QWCB01003880.1_pt1 | contig 31935 bp, 28 predicted proteins | sample 1972511 | NCBI WGS metagenome assembly QWCB01 (sample SAMN09866719, study PRJNA288562) | Human gut metagenome isolate term5_stool, whole genome shotgun sequencing... | isolation source: gut | host: Homo sapiens | place: USA: California | reverse complement strand
ACTGTTCAGAGCAAACCTAAGAGGCGTAGCTGACAAGAGGTTCTTCCTTTTCCGCATTGCTAAACTATATGCGTATCCCCACTAAAAAGCTACTGACTCCGAATAATTCCATTCCGTGGGATGAGGTATTTGAGACATTAAAAAAGGGAAACCGAATCAATCGGCTTCCCTTTTTTATTTAGAAATAGGAGTTTGGGATTAACCGTTAACTCTTTTTTCTTTAATTCTTGCTTTCTTACCGGTAAGAGCACGCAGGTAGTACAATTTAGCGCGACGAACTTTACCCACTTTGTTCACTTCGATGCTGTCGATAGCCGGTGATTCAATCGGGAAAATACGTTCTACACCGCCGGTAGCAAATGCTTCTTCTGCAATTTTAATTAAATCCATTGTTCTTATTATTAAATTGTTTGATCGTTACAACGCAACATACCAGGCTTCTCACTCGGTGTCCTGACAGCGATTGCGCGAAAGCGGTGCAAAGGTAGAGTTTTTCTTTTGATTGACAAAGAGATGTACTCTTTTTCTTTTTTGCAGGATGGAAAGAAATGCCGTTCCTCTTTGGGATTACAGCAAAAGAAAAGTATATTTGTAGCAATTTAAAAATGGATGAATATGAAGAAATGTTATTTGAAAATCGTCTCAGGAACAGCGTTGGCAGTGATGTTTTTGTTTGCATCTTGCCATTCGGCCTATGAAGTGACAAAAGCCGAAGGGCGCATGCAGCCGATAGACTCTACCTATGATGTTGCTCCCGATGCGGAAGCCATGGCGTTGCTTGCCCCCTACAAGGCGAAGATAGACAGTATGATGTACCGGGTAGTGGGCACTGCCGAGATGTCTATGGATAAAGGAGCTCCCGAAAGCCTCCTTTCCAATCTGGTGGCCGATGTGCTGCGCGGAGCGGCTGCGCAGGTGCTTGGAAAACCTGCCGATATGGGGCTTGTGAATATGGGTGGATTGCGGAACGTGCTGACGGAAGGTCCCATTACTTGCGGCAACATCTACGAAATACTGCCGTTCGAGAACTCACTTTGTGTCGTGACTTTGAAAGGTGTTTATCTGAAGCAACTGTTTGAGAGCATTGCGGCACGCGGCGGCGAAGGAGTCAGCGGTGTGAACTTGCGGATTACCAAAAGCGGAAAGTTGCTGGGGGCTACTGTAGCCGGCAAGCCGGTTGTCGACGACAAGCTGTACACGGTTGCCACTATCGATTATCTGGCCGACGGCAATAGCGATATGACCGCCCTGATTCAGGCTGAAAAGAGAGATTGTCCGCCGGGTGCGACCTTGCGCGGTCTGTTTATGGACTATGTAGAGCAACAGACGGCAGCAGGCAAGAAGATTACTTCGCGCATGGAAGGACGAATCACCGTGGAAGATTAAGAACAGAAAACTAAAAAAGAGAATTCGATGAAACGTATATCTATATATTGCCTGCTGATGTTCTGCGCATTGCTGACAGCATCGGCACAGCAGACCAAGCAATTGGTCATTCTGCACACAAGTGACACTCACAGCCGTATCGAACCGATTGACCTGCACGCTGCCGACCCGTATGCAGGGGCGGGCGGTGTGGTACGCCGCGCCACTTTTCTGAAAGATTTCCGTACCAAGAATCCGGATGTCCTGCTCTTTGACTGCGGCGACATTTCGCAAGGTACTCCCTATTACAATCTTTTCCGGGGCGAGGTGGAAGTCCGGATGATGAACCTTATGGGCTATGATGCCATGACTATCGGTAATCATGAGTTTGACTTCGGGCTGGATAATATGGCGCGTTTGTTCCGTATGGCCCACTTTCCGGTGGTATGTGCCAATTACGATGTCACCGGAACAGTTCTTGAGGGACTGGTGAAACCTTATGTAGTCCTGGAACGCGGAGGTATGAAAATCGGAGTGTTCGGGGTGAGTCCCAAGATGGAAGGGCTGGTACAGGCCGATAAGTGTGAAGGCATTGTATACAACGACCCTATTGTTGCGGCGCAGGAAGTAACCGACCTTTTGCGGACCAAGGAAGGGTGTGATGTCGTTATCTGTCTTTCCCATCTCGGCTTCCGTCTTAAGAATGAAGTCTGCGATGAGAAGCTGGCGGCGGCAACCAGGGGAATTGATGTAATATTGGGCGGCCATTCCCATACTTTTATGGAGAAACCGGCTTTCTGCCTGAATGCGGAGGGGAAGAGTATTCCGGTATTGCACACCGGGAGAAGCGGCATTTTTGTAGGAGAATTGGATTTGACACTGACGAAGGAATAGCGGATGAAAAGGCTGTTACTGTTTATACTGGTTATAATGGGCTGTTGCGGGCGTTTTGCTTCGGATGCGAAACGTTGTCCGGCGACACCTGCCGTTGTTCTCCCCGTGGAGCCGTTGCTGGTGAGGTCGGCAGTGGATGATGTGCGATGCAGGCAGTGGGTGGATTCGGTTTTGGGCACACTCAGCCTGAAAGAGCGGATAGGACAGCTTTTTATCTATACAATCGCCCCCTATCAGGACAAGGGCAACAAGGAGTTGCTGCGCAAGGTTGTCGAGGATTATAAAGTCGGCGGTTTGCTGTTTTCCGGCGGACTGATGCAAAACCAGGCCATGCTGACGAATGAAGCGCAACGCATGGCGGATATTCCTCTGTTGATTACGTTCGACGGCGAGTGGGGACTTTCCATGCGTCTGCGGGGTACACCCGTCTTTCCGAAGAATATGGTACTGGGATGTATACAGAACGATACCCTGCTCTATGAGTATGGCAGGGAAATGGCAAGGCAGTGCCGGGAACTCGGCGTACAGGTGAATTTTGCTCCGGTGGCGGATGTCAACATCAACCCGAAGAATCCGGTTATCAACACCCGCTCTTTCGGTGAAAATCCGGTGAACGTTGCCAATAAGGTTATCGCCTATGCCAGAGGTCTGGAAGACGGCGGAGTACTCTCGGTATCCAAACATTTTCCGGGGCATGGGGATACGGATGTGGATTCGCATAAATCGCTTCCGGTTTTACCGTTCACGCGCGAGCGTTTGGACAGTGTGGAGTTGTATCCTTTTAGAAAAGCCGTTCAGGCAGGGGTAGGCGGCATTATGGTGGGGCATTTGGAAGTGCCTGCTTTTGAGGCGCAGCGCGGATTGCCTTCTTCCCTTTCCCGCAATGTGGTTTATGACTTGCTGACACGCGAATTGCAGTTCCGGGGACTTGTCTTCACAGATGCTTTGGCTATGAAGGGAGTTTCCAAACATGAGTCGCTCTGTTTGAAAGCATTGCAGGCGGGGCATGACTTACTGCTCGTTCCCCGGCGTATAAAAGAAGAAGTGGATGCCATACTGGCTGCCGTAAAGCGCGGTGAGTTGACGGAGCAGGCGGTAGAGGAGAAATGCAGAAAGGTATTGACTTATAAATATGCACTTGGGCTGAATAAGAAGCCTCTTATTCGTCTTTCCGGATTGGGAACCCGAATTAATACGCCCTATACGCGGGATTTGATTCGTCGTTTGAATCTGGCGGCTGTTACCGTGCTGGGCAATGCGGCGAAAGTGCTGCCATTGGACCCCTCGGTTAAAGATGTTGCGGTGTTGAATGTCGGGGAAGCAGCGAAGCTACGGCCTTTTATCAAGCAGCTTTCCGAATATACGCATCCGGTAGAGTTCCAATTGGGAAAAGATTTACCGGCGGCAGGACGTAAGGCTTTGAGAGATAAACTGTCCGGATATAAACGTATTCTGGTATGTGTCACCGAGCATCGTCTGGCGGCTTATCAGTCTTTCTTTGCGGAGTTTGCTCCAGACGTTCCGGTGGTGTATGTGTGCTTTATTCCCGGCAAGCAACTGCCACAGATACGTCAGGGTATATCGGCAGCCGAAGCGGTGGTATTGGCGCATTCTTCGAATGATGACGTACAGCGGCAGGTGGCCGGGATACTTTATGCGGATGCCGTGGCTGACGGCCGGCTTTCGGCAAGTATCGGCAGTTTGTTTGCCGCCGGAGAAGGGGTAACCTTAAGTCCGCAGACAAAGTCTCATTTCATTCCCGAAGAGCATGGCTTGGATTCCCGCTTATTGGCACGGATTGATACAATTGCTCGGGAAGGCATACAGGAAGGGGCCTATCCGGGATGTCAGGTAGTGGTTTTGAAGGACGGGAAAGAGATGTATAATAAGGCTTTCGGTACTTATACATATACAACCGGAAATAAGGAAGCAGTTCCGGTGACACCGGCATCCGTATATGACGTTGCATCTTTGACGAAGACGACAGCTACCTTATTGGCCGTAATGAAGCTTTATGATAAAGGCCGTTTAAGCCTGACAGACCGTGTGTCTGATTATCTTCCCTACCTGCAGGATACGGATAAACGCAATATAACGGTCAGGGAACTGCTGTTCCACCAGTCGGGATTGCCTTCCACCTTGCTGTTCTATCAGGATGCCATTGATGAGGATAGTTACGAGGGTACATTATTTAAGGCACGACCGGATAAACTGCATCCTGCCCGTATCGGGCGGCAGACGTGGGCTAACCCTAATTTCCGTTTCCGTCCGGGGCTGACATCGAAAGTACGTACAGCCGAATGTACTTTACAGGTCTGTGACAGTCTTTGGTTGAATAAGTCCTTTAAAAAGGAGTATCTCCAAAAGATAGCGGATGCGCCTTTGAGGGATAAACGGTATCGTTATAACTGTGTGGGCTTCATTCTGCTGCAGCAGGTGGTTGAGGCGCGTGCGGGAATGCCTATGGATGAGTTTCTTGCTCAAGAGTTTTATACTCCGATGGGGCTGAAGCGTACCGGGTATCTTCCGTTACGGTTCTTGTCTAAAGAGGAGATTGTGCCTTCGTCCGTTGACCCTTTCCTGCGGAAAACAGTTTTGCAAGGATTTGTACACGATGAATCGGCTGCTTTTCAAGGCGGTGTTTCCGGCAATGCGGGATTGTTCTCTACGGCTGAGGAAGTGGCGCAGATTTATCAGATGCTGCTGAATGGCGGTGAGTTGAACGGAAAACGTTATTTAAGCAAGGAGACGTGCAGACTCTTTACCACTACAGTTGCCAAGGGATGCCGCCGTGGTCTGGGCTTCGATAAGCCGGATATGCAGAATCCTGCGAAAAGTCCCTGCGCTCTTTCCGCTCCGGCATCGGTGTACGGACATACGGGCTTTACCGGAACTTGTGCATGGGTAGACCCGGACAACGGCTTGGTGTATGTATTCCTCAGCAACCGTATTTATCCGGAGGTGTGGAATGCGAAATTGCTGAAATCGGATATTCGGGAAAGAATACAGGAGGCGATGTATCGGGCTGTGTTGAAGTAAGGCAATCGCATCAGAATAAAAAAGGAGATGCCGGCTAACTTGAAATCGTTAGGCAGCATCTCTTTTTTTTGAAACAATTAATTTATTCTGTTAAGTTTTAGGTGTGTATGTCAGAATGCAATACCGATACGCAGACCTAAGTTGTTCATACCGTCCACACTGTAAGTGAAGAGGTCGCCTTTGTTGGTCCCGTAGCTGTAATAGGCTGCGAAGTGCAGGCCCGGACCGTAAGCCCACGGGTAAACGTTGAAACCGATTTCCGGAGATACGTAGAATCCCCATGTATCTTTATTGGCTTCAAATACATTGAAAGTGGACTTCAACTGTGCATACTGGGTACCGAGTTTTACGCCCACATACGGTTGGAATGCACCGCCACGGTTCCACGCATAACGTGTGGCAAGACCGAAAGGCAACTGGAATACGGTATGCTGCTGGTCGGTATTCAAACTGCCGCTCGTACCGACCGGCAAGGTCTGACGACTGAAATATTCATGGTTGCTATGATAAGCCAGGAAGCCTCCCAAAGCAAAGTTAGACGTCAGGAAGTAACCGCCTTCAAAGTTCATGCCCCATCCGCTGCCTTTGTCGGCAAAGTGGTTGTTTAAGGGGAAATTGAACTGCCAGTCGATGTTGGCATAACCGTTATCGGTCATCTGTGCCTTTGCCGGCATGGCGAAGACAAGGGCGAGGGCGGCGATTGCGAATGCCCTCAAGGATATATATTTCAATGTTTTCATACTTGTTCTTGTTTTATAAATTCAACAATAGCTTTCTATCGGGATAGAAGAAGTCGGTAGTTTATCTCGGCTGGGCACTCATTCTGTTAAGATAGGCAGATTGTGTAAAAGCCTGGTTCACGCCTTCCACTGCCATCTTGGTGTTGAAAGAGGTCGAGCCGCTCAATAACCCGCTCATGTAGCTGGTCCACAGCACGGGAAGTTTTTCCTTTTCGCCTTGGGGAGCGTCGAGGTTCAGCAATTCGGTGATGAAGGAACCGGTACTATAAGCATAGTTTACGGCATACGGATAGTACCATCCGCCCCAGTTACCCCAGTAAGGAGCATCCCAATAGCCTGGGTAGTTCCACCACCATTCGGGGCGTCCGTAGTCCGTAAAGTAGTAAGTGCTCTTTACGTAACTCACTTGCAAACCGAGGTCGGCGTCTTCGCGATTGTCTGTACGGACATAACCGCGGTTGTCCATATTGGCAACGTATGCGCTGAGGATTTCCTGTGCACTTTCGTCTTTCCAATATTCGGCGTCTTTACTGTTGCCGATAACAAGGATGCTATCTGGTAAGTAATAGGTTTCGAAAGCTTTGAAGTCTGCTTTCGTGTCATAATTGGTATAAACCAGATACTTGCTGTCCAGCTTATCCATGTCGGGGTCTTTTTCGCAAGATACGAATGCTATTGCGAAGACCGCTAATAATAAGGGAATAAATTTCTTCATACTTCTATAATGTTTAGGTTAAATATAAATTCCTGCCCTATTGGTACCTTAGGCTTTTGGAGAAAGAACAAGATAAAAAATAAAAGGTTCAAAAATAGATGTGTTAAATGTACGGTGGGCTATCAAAGAAACTGGTCTGTTTTCTTTTTATTCAGATGGGTATGAATGGCTTTTCAGACTATCATTGCCAGTTCGTTGGCATAACTGTGCCATAAATATGGCATTATTGTGCCAATTAAGTGGCACAATAATAATTCAAGGCAGTGGAATTGATTGGTTTTAAATAACCGTTACCGCTTTGGGACTGATTATATCAAAAAGACTATCTCAATTTTCATTTTGAGATAGTCTCTTTCATAGCATACAAGGGTATTGGCAACTATTTTACAATCTGATAAATGTTTTTTAATTCTTCTGCAGAGAAAGCGGTATTATCAATCGCTTTCAGATTATCTGCTAATTGTCCAACAGAACTGGCTCCGATAATCACCGAGGTCACCAAGTCGTCTTTCAGTATCCATGCAAGCGCCATTTCGGCAAGTGTCTGACCGCGACGGATGGCGAGTTCATTCAGTGCTTTTATCTTTTTCAAGACTTCATCTGTCAGCGCTTCTTTTTTAAGGAAGCCGCCTTTGGCGATGCGTGAATCATCGGGAATACCGTTCAGGTAGCGGTTGGTAAGCAATCCTTGTGCCAAAGGGGAGAAAGCGATGAATCCTGTACCGTTTTCTTTGGCTTGCCTCAGGATACCTTCTTCTTCCGGTTCGCGGTTAAACAGATTGTATTTACCTTGATGGAGTAGGCAGTGCACATCCCGTTCTTCCAAGTATTTATATGCTAATTCTGCTTTGTCTTTAGGGTATTTGGAAATACCGATGTATAGCGCTTTACCTTGCCGTACGATGTCAACGAGTGTTTGAAGTGTCTCTTCAAGCGGGGTGTTGGGGTCGTAACGGTGGGTATAGAAGATGTCTACATATTCGAGGTTCATCCGCTTTAAACTTTGGTTGAGGCTGCTCATCAGTGATTTTCGGGAACCCCAATCACCGTAAGGACCCGGCCACATTTCATGTCCCGCTTTGGTAGAAATGAATAATTCATCCCGGTAGGGCATAAATGATTTCTTCATAATCATACCGAATGTTTCTTCTGCAGAGCCGCAGGAAGGACCGTAATTGTTGGCAAGGTCAAAATGGGTGATACCCTTGTCGAATGCATAATGTGCCATTGATAGCGAGTTGGCGAAGGTATTGACATCGCCGAAGTTGTGCCATAGCCCTAAAGATATTTCAGGTAGAAGGATGCCGCTCTTTCCGCAACGGCGGTATTTCATACCGTTTTCGTATCTGCCGGGGGCGGGGGAATAGATGGGATTTATCATGTCTGTTGGTTTTAGTTAGACTTTACATTATATAAGGTTGTAAAAACAATGAAAGCAAAAATACGGAAATTCTTTGAAAGTATCTGTTTATTGGCTCCATAGATTGGACTTTTATTTACTTTACAATTTTATCCGTCTCCGGCTCGAAAAGTCTATTGCTGAGTGCCTGCAAAGCCCTTTTCTTGTCATCCGTCTTAATGACGAATGCCACGTCACTGTCATTGCTGCCATACGAAATCATACGCAGCGGAATATCTGCCAGAGCTTCTATAATCTGTGCTTCGACACCGGCATACTGCCAACGCATGTTTCCCACCACGGACACAATGGACATGCGATCTTCCATCAGAATTTTTGCATATTGTTCCAGCTCCGCAAGGATTTTGCATAGATGTTCGCTGTTGTCTATGGCGACGGATACATCCTGATTGGATGAAACCAACAGACAAAGCGGCGTTCTGTATTTGGCAAAGGTATCAAAAATCTTACTGATAAACTGATAAGGACATAAGTTATGTTTCGACTCGAACTTCACGTAGAAGATGTTGTCTTTGGCGGCTATGGCTTTAATGATATTGTCATCCTGTAAATCCGAAATCAATGTCCCCTCTGCCTGAGGATTCATTGAGTTGAGCAATCGTACCGGGATATTGCGCTTGCGTGCCGGGGCGATGCAGAACGGGTGTAATATTTTTGCTCCGTAAAAGGCCAGCTGCTCGACTTCGTTGAAACTGAGATGCTTTACGGAGCGGGTTCCCGATACTTCACGCGGGTCATTATTGTGCATTCCGTCAATGTCCGTCCATATCTGTATTTCCTCTGCGCGGATGGCAGCGCCGATGAGCGATGCCGTATAGTCGCTGCCGCCCCGTTTCAGGTTATCCGTTTCATTATAAGCATTTTTGCAGATGTACCCTTGAGTAATAAAAAGGTTGATGCCGGGATACTGTGCCAATTGCGCCTGCAGTTTTTCCTCTATATATTTCAAGTCCGGTTCTCCTTCCGGCCCGGTACGCATAAAGTCGAAGGCGGAGAGCAGGATATTGGCAATCTTCCGTTCCCGCAGGTAGAAGTGCAGCAGGGCTGTACTGATAAGTTCCCCTTGTGCCAAAACCTCTTTTTCTTCAACCGAGGTGAATTCATCATTGATAAATTGCCAGAGTCGTTGGAAGCGGTCGAGAATATAATCTATCGCTTCCCGCTTTGTGGACTCGTCTGTCAACAGTTCGTTGGCAAAGTCTATGAACTGGAATTCTAGCCGGGTGATTTTCTCGTGTGCCTGCTCTATGTCGCGGTTGAACAGGCTGGCTGCAATCTCTTCCAGATGATTGGTAGTGCCTGCCGTTGCGGACAGGACTACAATCTTCGGTGTGGACTCTGAAATGAGTTCCGCTACGTGTTTCATTCTCTCTACTGTGCCGACGGAAGTACCGCCGAATTTGCAAACTTTCATTTTTAAATCTTTTTTAGTTATTCTTTTTTTACGGTCGGATGAAGCCTCTGTATTCCTTTTCGTTTTAGAAGGCTCATTTCCGAAATGGAAGGGCGAGTTTCTTTTTCAGTTCTCTTACAATGCCTCTGAGGATACATTGTAAGGTGTTTTTTTACTTTTCCGTAGTCTTATGTGCGCTCCCTTCACTTATAAAAGTTCAAAAGACATGCCGTTTGTTTCCCGGAAAACGTTTATATTTGCACATCCCCTGTTTTTACCATTTATTACTTTAAACTTATCCGAAAAATATGAGCAAGATTTTAGTCGTTGACGATGAAGTACAGATCCGTACCCTTTTGTCGCGTATGTTGGAGTTGGAAGGATATGAAGTATGCCAGGCCGGTGATTGCAGGACTGCTTTGAAGCAGTTGGAATTTCAGAGCCCGGATGTAGTCTTGTGCGATGTGTTTCTTCCTGACGGTAACGGGGTAGACCTTGTGTCGTCTGTCAAGAAAACAGCCCCTAACGTAGAGATAATCCTGTTGACGGCGCACGGTAATATCCCGGACGGGGTGCAGGCCATTAAGAACGGTGCTTTCGATTATATCACCAAAGGTGATGATAACAATAAGATTATACCGCTTGTCAGCCGTGCCGTGGAGAAGGCGCGCATGAACGTCCGCTTGGAGAAACTGGAAAAGAAAGTAGGGCATACATATTCTTTCGATTCTGTTTTGGGTGATTCGAAAGCATTGAAAGATGCCGTTTCACTGGCACAGAAAGTATCGGGAACGGATGTGCCCGTATTACTGACGGGCGAAACGGGTACGGGAAAGGAAGTCTTTGCGCAAGCCATACATTATAATAGTAAGCGCGCCAAGCAGAATTTCGTAGCGGTAAACTGCTCCTCCTTCAGTAAGGAACTGTTGGAAAGCGAGATGTTCGGTCATAAAGCTGGTTCGTTTACAGGAGCATTGAAAGATAAGAAAGGATTGTTTGAGGAGGCCGACAATGGCACTATCTTTTTGGATGAAATCGGTGAAATGGCATTTGAACTGCAAGCCAAACTGCTGCGCATTCTCGAAACAGGTGAATATATAAAGATTGGCGATACCAAACCCACCCGTGTGAATGTGCGTGTCGTTGCCGCAACCAACCGCAATCTGCCGGAAGAGATTACCGCAGGACGTTTTCGCGAGGATTTATTCTACAGGCTCTCCGTATTCCAAATTCATCTGCCGCCCTTGCGTGAACGGGCGGGCGATGTACGTATTCTGGCAAAAGCCTTTGTAAAGGACTTCTCCGCTCGGTTGGCACGTTCCGTTACGGAAATAACACCCGCTTTTCTCGAAGCCCTCGAACAACAACCCTGGAAAGGTAATATCCGGGAATTGCGTAATGTGATAGAGCGCAGTCTGATTGTTTGCGAGAGTGAACGGCTGGATGTTGCCGACTTGCCGCTCGATATACAGAACACCCATTACGAACAATCTGATGAAACCACTCCCGGCAGTTTTGAACTTTCTGCCATGGAGCGTCGCCACATCGCCCGTGTGCTGGAATATACAAAAGGTAATAAGACCGAAGCAGCCCGCCTGCTCAAAATCGGATTGACCACACTCTACCGCAAAATCGAAGAATACGGAATATAATCTGTTCTTTTCCGTAACTTGCCGAAAGTTTCCCGGCGTGGAACGAAGTGTTCCATGTCGGGAAACAAAGTGTACCATCTATTTTGGCACGCATTTGGCAATTATGAGGACGGTAAAACATGAATATTAATTTAACAACGTAAAAACATGGGAATAACGATTTCATTTATTTTCTGCCTGTTGAGCGGCTTTCTCGCTTTCTGGCTATTCTGGAAATGTGTGGATTGGTTTGAGAAGATTTAAAGAGGAGAGAAAAGATTATGTACACAGTATTATTTGTATTAGGTGTTGCAGTGTTCGGGTACTTGATGTATGTTCTGGTGAAACCCGAAAGGTTCTAAAAGATTAAAGAAATGAATACGGAAATTTTAGGTGTAGTTTTACAGATTTTCCTGTTAGTGGCGATTTCTTATCCGCTGGGAAAATATATTGCGAAGGTTTATAAAGGAGAGAAGACATGGTCGGACTTTATGAAACCGGTAGAGAGACTGATATTTAAGGTAGCGGGCATTAATCCCAATGAAGAAATGAACTGGAAGCAGTTCCTCAAGGCGTTGCTGATATTGAATGCTTTCTGGTTTGTCTGGGGAATGGTGCTGTTGGTCAGTCAAGGATGGCTGCCGCTGAATCCTGACGGTAATGGCCCGCAAACTCCCGACCAGGCATTCAATACCTGCATCAGTTTTATGGTAAACTGTAACTTGCAGCATTATTCCGGTGAGAGCGGACTGACGTATTTCACCCAGTTGTTCGTCATCATGCTCTTCCAGTTTATTACCGCAGCGACAGGTATGGCGGCTATGGCGGGCATTATGAAGTCCATCAGCCGTAAAACAACGAATACAATCGGTAACTTCTGGAACTTTCTTGTATTGAGTTGCACGCGTGTTCTTTTGCCGCTTTCCCTGATTGTCGGCTTTATCCTTATTACACAAGGTACTCCGATGGGTTTTGACGGTAAGATGGAGGTGACTACGCTTGAAGGACAGGAACAAATGGTGTCACAAGGGCCGGTGGCTGCCATCGTTCCTATCAAGCAGTTGGGTACGAATGGCGGTGGTTACTTCGGCGTAAATTCGTCTCATCCGTTGGAAAATCCTACCTACCTGTCCAATATCGTAGAATGCTGGTCTATCCTGATTATACCTATGGCTATGGTTTTTGCGTTGGGTTTTTATACAAAACGGATGAAACTGGCTTATAGTATTTACGGCGTAATGCTCTGTGCCTATTTGACGGGTGTCGGCATCAATGTTTATCAGGAGATGAACGGTAATCCTCGCATTGACGATATGGGCATTGCACAGGACAATGGGTCTATGGAAGGCAAGGAAGTCCGTCTGGGAGCAGGCGCCACCGCATTATGGAGCATTACGACTACGGTTACTTCCAATGGTTCCGTCAATGGCATGCACGATTCTACGATGCCCCTGTCCGGTATGATGGAGATGCTGAACATGCAGATAAACACTTGGTTCGGCGGTGTCGGCGTAGGGTGGATGAACTATTATACATTTATCATTATCGCAGTCTTTATCAGCGGACTGATGGTGGGACGTACACCGGAGTTTCTCGGAAAGAAAGTGGAAGCCCGAGAGATGAAAATAGCGACAATCGTTGCGCTGCTTCATCCGTTTGTGATATTGGTAGGCACGGCTCTGTCTTGTTACCTCCTTGCGCACCATCCGGAGTTTGTAGAGAGTGAGGGCGGCTGGCTGAACAATCCCGGTTTTCACGGGCTGAGCGAGCAATTCTATGAATTTACTTCGTGCGCTGCCAACAACGGCTCCGGTTTCGAAGGCTTGGGCGACAATACTTTCCCGAAAGTGCCGGTACGCTGAAAACCGATACGTTCACCTTTGCCGTAATGACTTTTGCCGTAATCTTTATCGTGGCAGCTTTGTCTTTCTTCCCGGCACATGCGTTGAGTACTATTGCCGAACACTTCAGTTTGTAACGAGATAAGAATAATCAGATATGTTTATGAAGGATAAAAAATCAGCTTCTTTGTTTCAAAAGGAGCAAGTAATGGAAAGTTTGAAACAGTCATTCGTGAAGTTGAATCCGCGGGTGATGATAAAGAATCCGATCATGTTCACTGTGGAGCTGGTGACATTGGTGATGCTGGTAGTCTGCATCCTCTCTTTGGGAACATCGGAATACGGGACGTTCGGTTATAACTTCCTGGTGTTTGTGATATTGTTTGTCACTTTGTTGTTTGCCAACTTTGCCGAGGCCATTGCCGAAGCCCGTGGCAAGGCACAGGCGGACAGCCTGCGTAAAACGCGTGAAGAAACGCCCGCAAAGGTTTTGGTGGAAGGCAAGTTACGCACTGTAAGCAGCGCACGTCTCAAGAAGGGAGACTTCTTTGTTTGCGAAGCCGGCGATACGATTCCTGCCGATGGCGAGATTGTGGAAGGGTTGGCTTCTATTGACGAGAGTGCCATTACCGGTGAATCCGCTCCGGTAATCCGTGAGGCGGGCGGTGATAAAAGTTCCGTTACCGGCGGTACGAAAGTGCTGTCGGATAAGATAAAGGTGTTGGTTACGCAGCAACCGGGCGAGAGTTTCCTCGACAAGATGATTGCGCTGGTAGAGGGTGCTACCCGGAAGAAAACCCCGAACGAAATAGCGCTGACTATCTTATTGGCCGGTTTTACGTTAGTGTTCGTAATCGTATGTATTACGTTGATTCCGATGGCGGACTATACCAATATCGACCATCCGGGTACGTATATCTCTATTGCGGCTATTCTCTCATTGTTTGTCTGCCTGATACCGACAACCATCGGCGGCTTGCTTTCGGCAATCGGTATTGCCGGTATGGACCGCGCCCTGCGTGCCAATGTAATCACAAAGTCGGGCAAAGCCGTTGAAACTGCCGGTGACATTGATACGTTGCTGTTGGACAAGACCGGTACAATTACTATCGGTAATCGTAAGGCTACCAAGTTTCATCCGGCTCCGGGCATTGATGAAAAGGTGTTTGTAGAGGCTTGCCTATTGTCCTCGCTTTCCGATGAAACCCCGGAAGGAAAGTCCGTCATCGAATTGGGGCGTGAGAACGGACATCGTATGCGCGACCTCAATACTGCGGGAGCCCACATGATTAAGTTTACGGCCGAAACCAAATGTTCCGGTGTCGACCTGCAAGACGGTACTCAAATCCGCAAAGGTGCGTTCGATGCGATTCGTCGGATTGTGGAAAGCGCGGGGAATAAATTCCCGAAAGAAGTGGAAGAAGCGATTGCCGTCATTTCGGGCAATGGCGGTACTCCGCTGGTAGTGTGTGTCAATAAAGTGGTATTGCCGGTGTGGATGATTTCATTGCCGAAGCAAAGCCGGAGGATAAAATGGAGTATATCAAGAAAGAACAGCAGGCCGGCAAACTGGTTGCCATGATGGGAGACGGAACCAATGATGCCCCCGCACTGGCGCAGGCAAATGTGGGGGTTGCCATGAATAGCGGTACGCAGGCTGCAAAGGAAGCCGGCAATATGGTAGACCTTGACAATGACCCGACCAAGCTGATTGAAATTGTAGAGATAGGCAAGCAGTTGCTGATGACGCGCGGCACGCTTACGACTTTCTCTATTGCGAATGATGTGGCCAAATACTTTGCTATTATTCCCGCACTGTTCATGGTCGCTATCCCTCAATTGGCCCCATTGAATATCATGGGGTTGCATAGCCCTGAAACGGCCATTCTTTCGGCTATCATCTTTAATGCTGTCATCATTCCCATACTGATACCGTTGGCATTGAGAGGCGTCCGGTACAAACCGATCGGCGCAAGCGCGTTACTGCGCCGCAACTTGCTGATTTATGGTTTGGGTGGTGTCATAGCGCCGTTCATAGGTATTAAGTTAATAGATATGTTTGTCAGTTTGTTTTTTTAATTTAAAATAAAAAGAAAATGAAAACTCTTTGGAAATCAGTTAGAATAACCGTTACTTTCTGCATATTCTTTTCCGTGTTCTATATCCTTGTATTGTGGATATTCGCACAATTTGCAGGGCCGACGTAAAGAAGTTCCTGCCGAAATGGTAACGGCCAGCGCTTCGGGGCTTGATCCCGATATTACGCCTGCCAGTGCTTATGTACAGGTAAAGCGTGTGGCTGAGGCAAGGGGAATGGATGAGGCTACTGTCCGGGGCATCGTTGACAAGGCTGTTGAAAAACCGTTGCTGGGATTGTTCGGTACGGCGAAAGTGAATGTGCTGAAACTGAATATTGCATTGGAAAAAGCAAATGGAAAATAAGAAAATAATGAAAGATATGAATCGGGTAAAAGTAACGGTAATAGGCGTTATTGCCGCTTTGGCAGTAAATTTTATGGGAGTGGATAAAGTGCAGGCGCAGGAATTTAAGATACAGGGTGATTTGGTCAGTTCTTATGTATGGCGCGGCTTTTATCAAACCGGAGTTAGTTTCCAGCCGACTTTAGGTTTTGGGATAGGCGGCTTTTCGTTGACGGCATGGGGCTCTACCGATTTCGACGGAACAAGTTCCTCGGAGGGTGAGGCTGCCAAAGAAATAGATTTGACGGCAGCTTATACGTTCGGCAATTCTGGTTTGACCTTGTCGGTTGCCAGTCTTTGGTGGGCAGGTCAGGGGAGCAATAAGTATTTTAACTTCAAAAGCCATGAAACGGCCCACCATTTTGAAGCGGGGCTTGCCTATACACTTCCGTTGGAGAAGTTCCCGCTGTCAATAGCCTGGTACACAATGTTTGCCGGCGCGGATAAGAATGAGAAGGGAAAGCAGAATTATTCTTCTTATGTAGAATTGAACTATCCGTTCAGCATTAAATCCGTCGATTTGAATGCCACTTGCGGTTTTCTGCCTTACGAAGCCGGTGTAGGTGTTTACGGAGTACCGAACAGCGGATTCGCTGTAACCAATCTGGCACTGAAAGCCACGAAGGATATAAAGGTGACGGACAAATTCGCGATACCGATATTTGCGCAGGCTATTTGGAATCCCCGTATGGAAGATGCGCATCTGGTGTTTGGTATAACTCTGAAGCCATGAGCAGGGAGGAGAGTGTACAACATTTCCTCGACTTGATTAAGAAATCACGTCGTGGTAAGTTTAAGGTCTACATCGGCATGATTGCCGGTGTAGGCAAAACTTATCGTATGCTTCAGGAAGCCCATGACTTGCTGGACAATGGGGTAGACGTGAATATAGGCTATGTGGAAACGCATGGACGTGCCGGTACGGAGGCGGTGTTGGCGGGACTGCCCGTAATTCCCCGGCGTAAGATATTCTATAAGGGTAAGGAACTCGAGGAAATGGACTTTGACGCTATACATATCGAGAGTATTAATGAAGAGGTGCAAGGTATTTCCGGTATCGAGGTAAAGGAACGCATTCCCGACAGTGTGCTGGAAGAAGCGGATGAAGTGGTGAATATCGACCTGACGGCGGAAGAGCTGATAACCCGCCTGAAAGCCGGTAAAATATACAAGCCGGATAAAGTGGCCCTTGCTTTGAATAATTTCTTCAAGACGGAAAATATTCTGCAACTGCGCGAACTGGCTCTGAAGGAGGTGGCGTTAAGAGTGGAGAAGAAAGTGGAGAATGAAGTGGTGGTTTCCTGTGTGGGCGTGCGGCATGAGAAGTTCATGGCGTGTATCAGCAGTCATGAGAAAACGCCACGCCGCATTATCCGCAAGGCGGCACGATTGGCAACCCGTTATAATACCTCGTTCGTTGCCCTTTATGTACAGACTCCCCGGGAGAGTGCCGACCGCATTGCCCTTGCGAACCAGCGGCATCTGCTGAATCATTTCAAGCTGGTAACCGAATTGGGCGGAGAGGTCATGCAGGTGCAATCCAAAGACGTGTTGGACAGCATCGTTACGGCTTGTAAAGAGAAGCAGATAACGACCGTTTGTATGGGCAGTCCTTCGTTCGCTTTGCCGCAATCCTTGTTTATGGTTCTGAAATATAGAAAATTTGTGAACGAACTGGCGCAAGCAAACATAGATTTGATTATACTTGCATAAAATTTAATATCTTGACCGTTATGAATATTCGTACAAAACTGATACTCAGCGTAGGTGTTTTGGCAGGTATGATAATCCTGCTGGTAGCCCTTTCTGTTGTAAATCTCCAGATACTGACGGCTACGGAGCCGGATAGCCCTGCCGCCATGCCCGGCTTGCAACGGGCCTTGCTTTGGATTTCCATTACGGGCGGTATTTGCATTCTTGCCAGTATCGTGTTGTTGGTATGGTTGCCCCGCTCCATTAATAAACCTATCAGGGAGCTGACGCAGGGCATCCTCGAAATAGCCAACCATAATTATGAAAAGCGCCTTGACATGAGCGAACACGAAGAGTTCCGCGAAGTGGCCGATAGTTTTAACAGCATGGCGGAACGCCTTACGGAATATCGTACCAGTACGCTGAATGATATTTTATCCGCCAAAAAGTTTCTGGAAGCCATCGTAAACAGTATTCATGAACCTATTATCGGCTTAAACCGCGAACACGAAATTCTTTTCGTCAATAAAGAAGCGCTGACCGTATTGAATCTGAAGCGTGAGGATGTCATACGCCGTTCGGCAGAGGAACTGTCGCTGAAAAACGATCTGCTCCGGAGGCTGATAAGGGAGTTGGTTAATCCGGGCGAGAAGAAAGAGCCTTTGAAAATTTATGCGGATAATAAGGAAAGCTATTTTCAGGCATCTTATATTACTATTATGAATACGGATGCCGATACGGACGAGTCTCATAATCTGGGCGATGTTATCCTGTTGAAGAATATCACCGAATTTAAGGAACTGGATACGGCAAAAACAACTTTTATTTCTACGATTTCGCATGAATTGAAAACCCCTATCTCCGCCATTCTTATGAGTCTGCAGCTTTTAGAGGACAACCGTGTGGGCGCTTTGAACGAGGAACAGGAACAACTTTCGAAAAGTATCAGGGAAAATGCCGACCGTTTGCTGGGGATTACAGGCGAGCTTCTTAATATGACGCAGGTGGAAGCCGGCAAGTTGCAGATGATACCGAAGATTACGAAACCTATCGAACTGATAGAATATGCCATCAAGGCAAATCAGGTGCAGGCCGATAAGTTCAATATCCAGATTGAGGTGGAATATCCGGAAGAGAAGATGCCGAAACTGTTTGTGGATAGCGAGAAGATAGCATGGGTGCTCACTAACTTGTTGAGTAACGCCATTCGTTATTCCAAGGAAAATGGGCATGTCATTATCGGTGCAAGGCAGGAAGATAATAGTGTGGAACTTTATGTACAGGATTTTGGTAAAGGTATTGATCCGCGCTATCACCAGAGCATCTTCGACCGTTACTTCCGTGTACCCGGTACGAAAGTGCAGGGAAGCGGATTGGGACTATCCATATCCAAAGATTTTGTAGAAGCTCATGGCGGCACGCTGACCGTTCAGAGTGAATTGGGAAAAGGCAGCCGTTTCGTTATTCGACTGAAAGCGTAATAGCGATATGATGTTTCCCTACGTTCTGCGGTATTGCTGTGGCGACATTCCAGTCTGTTTCTTGAAGAAAGTGCCGAAATAGGATGCGTTCGGGAAGTTGAAGAAATCGGAGATTTCCTGTACGTTCTTTTGTGTATTCTTGAGTAGTGAAATGCTTTTGCGGATAATGGACTTGAATACCAGCTCCTGTACCGTATATCCGCAAATGGATTTGGAGAGGGCGGAGAGGTATTTGGGCGACAGGCATAGCTTGTCCGCGTAGAAGTCCACCCCCCGCTCTTTCGTATAATATTGTTCTATTAATTGCACCAGGCGGATAAATATATCGTGCTTGTGGCTTACGGAAGTCTTTTCGGCAATGAGTTTGCGTGTATAAACCGAGCAAAGCCTGTGGGTCAGTGCCAACAGAAGTAACTTCTGTTCATACCGGTTAAAAGGATTCTCTTCTATTTTTAGCGTACTGTCCAATAGTGACAGGTATTTTAAAACCTCTTCTTCTTCCCCGGTATTCCATACGTAGCACGGTTCGGTGGCCAGATGCGAGTATAGGTGCATGGATACTACCGAGTTTCCCATAAAGTCCCGTATGGGGTCGGTCTGATAGATGAAGATATATACCTCTACGTTGTCGGATGCCTGTAGTACCTGAAACAAGGAATCCTTCGGCAGAAAGAGCGTATCACCGGCTTTGGCGGAAAATGTTTTCTGGTTAAGGATGAAGGTGAAATTTCCTTGACGACAAATTATAAGTCCCACTCCGTCTATCATAAACGGACTTTTCAAGGCGGACGGAAAGGCGCAAAGCACGCCTTCCGAACTGCAAATTTGCCGTTTGTCCAATAACGCACTGTCAAGGCGCGATAAACGTTCTTGTCGGGTATCCATGAGAGTAGGGTTTACGGTTCTTGTTTGAAAACAGTGCTAAGTTAATAATTTCCGTTTAGGATAGGGCAGTACCACAACAAATATCATGCAAAAAAGGCAAGCATACAATGTCCAACCCGCCATCTCCTTGACTGCCGATAAGGTGGCCTGCACCTGAATGCGCCCTTTGGTGGATGTGGCTGCCATGTTAACGGCTTCCTGCTTGCTTTTCCCCTGATATTGCATTCCTTGTACGGTTTGCATAAATGAGGCGGATGCTTCGGGATGTATCATATCCACATTCTGTGCATAACGGGTAATGTAGTGTTGCTGCCGTTCCTGCAATACATTGCTGTATAATGCGGTTCCTATGCTGGGAGCAAGCACCATACGTACAGTAAGCATTGTGCAAATCCATGATGAGAGGTATTTATAGGGCATACGCTGGGTTGCAAAAGTCGGTATCAGCGAGTATAGAAACATCATTCCTGTAGAACGGATAATAACTGGGTATTTCATTCGTTCGTACAAGCCTGCGCCCTGTACTTCAAAGTACATGAACATGGCAGATAATCCCAAAAACAGGAAACCTGCGGCAAAAAGATATTTAAAGTGCACTCCTTTCACGCTGAGCCAGATTGTTGCAATGCCACCGATAAAATAGCCCAACATAGACCAATTGCCCAATGTTGCGTTTTGATAGTTGTCCAGCTTCATACCTATTCCCGTAAATACATTGACGAACATTGAACTGGAGTTCAGTACCATTAACAGAAAGTAGAACAGGAATCCGAAGCGGATAGTTCGCAACTTGAGTACGTCGAACTGATAGTAGGGATTGCGCTGGGTTACTTCTATGTAGACAAACAGGATACCTGCAACCACAGCACCGACCGTTGCCCATTGGATTGTAGGATTGTCATACCAGTCGAGCACCTTGCCGTAAGTCAGCACATAAGTGATGCACGTCAGTGTGATACAGAAGATGGAAGCGTTGCCAAATTGTTTGAGGTTGATAGGAAAACGGCGGGTGGCATACTTATGATAAGGCATCGTGACGAAGGTAATGAGGATACAGAGCAACAGCAACCCCATCATGAAGTAATAAACATATTGCCACTCGTATTCGTAAGTAAGCCATGCTGTAAGCGATGTGCCCAACTGCCCCAATACCATAAAAAACAGGTAAATGGCGGGTTGTGCAGCGCTTCGTTCAATATCCAGTTTGTCCCAGCCTTCACCGGTGGTGGGTTCATTGCCGGGGGTGATCTTTTCGGTTGCTTCTACGTTACCGGCATACTTGATGAGAGTAAACAGATTGACCATCATCAGCACCATACGCAGGAATCCCATAAACAGACTGCATAGCGCCAACAGGAATATGCTGTCTGTCTTGGCGCAGATGTAGCTGAAGATATACATCAGCGAAAATCCGACGATACACATCATTTTCTCCCTGCGGATACATACCAGCCGGTACAGGAAAGGGCAGAATGCCGCCATGCCTATGGATGTGGCGAAGTTGGCAAACTGGATATGTTCGGATATGATGCCCAGACCGCTCATCATCTCCGTGCCGCTGGCAGAGTAAGTTCCGCCTATTGGGATATGCGGGCATTTCCTTAACAATTAATGATTGAAAATCAGAGTTCGGCTTTCACTATTACCATCATACCGGCAGCAAGTTTTTCGTTATCTTCCTTGGAAAGATTGGTGAAGTCAATGCGTACGGGTATGCGTTGTTGTATTTTGACGAAGTTTCCGGCTGAATTGTCGGTAGGAACCAATGAGTACTTGGAACCCGTGGCGCCGGATATGGCTGTGATTGTTCCCGTGAACTCTTTGTCACTGATTGCATCTACGGTGATGGTAACCTTTTGTCCTATATGCAGGTTTTCCACTTGAGTTTCCTTATAGTTGGCGACAATCCATTTTTGAGTATCGGGCAGGATATAAGTAATGGTTTGTCCGGCTGTGATGAACTGGCCTTCCTCCAGTGCCCGGCGTCCCAATTTGCCATCGCAGGGAGCCACTACTACGGTGTAGGAAAGATTCAGACGTGCCATTTCCAAAGCAGCGGTTGCCCGTTGGATGGCGGCTTCTGTACTTTCACGGCGGTGTGATACTTCATTGACTCCCGACAAAGCGGCTTTTTGCTGGCGTTTTGTTGCTTCCAGCTTCTTGCGGGTGGCTTCGTATTCCGTTTCTATCTGTTCTAACTGTATGGGAGTGGCTGCATTTCTTTGCACCAGGTTCTGATAGCGTTGACGGTCTTTCTCCAGTTTGGCAAGACGGATCTCAATTTCAGAGATGGAAGCGTCGTACACGGAAGCGGTGGTCTGTGTGGTTTGCAGTGTGGCCCCGATTACGGTAGCGCCGGCCAGTGCGTCTTTCAGTGCGGCTTCGGCTTCCATTACGCGTATCTTATATTCGCGGTCGTCCAATACAAGGAGTGTATCGCCTTTATGTACCTCTTGATGTTCGGTAAAATAAATCTTCTTGATGTAGCCTGATGCGCGTAGGTTGATAGGGGATATGTACTGCTCTATCTGTGCGTCATTACTGGTCTCTGTGCGATTGTAGCCTAGGAAGAGACAAGCAACTTCCACTATTCCCCAAACAACGATTGCTGCTCCCAACAAGCTGACTGCGATTTGCCAGCGACGTAGCTTACGAAGTTTTTTAGCTTTCTCCTGATGTGTGTTCGATGCGTTATTTTTTTCTATTGCTTCCATATTATGATGATTTGATTAACTTGTTATTTGATTAATGTATCTATTTGTCCTGTCAGCTTCAACAGCAGCAGGGTTGTTACCCGATAGTTATAATGTGCGCTGATATAGTTGTTTTGCGCTTCGCTCATCTGCATTTCGTCTTGCAGGACTTCGGTCATGGAAGCGATACCTTCTCTGTACCGATCCATTGTGACCGTATATACATCTTCGGCAAGCAGGTAGTTGTCTTTCTGCTTTTTGAAGTTACGTTGGTTGTTCATCAGGTCGTTGGTGGCGTTCAGATATTGGGTCTGCAGATTTTTGCGGGTATTTTCCTGTGCCAGCTTTATATTTTCGATGTCTATTGCAGCTTTTCGGTTTTTGTAGCGCTTATCCAGTCCGTCGAATATAGGAACGCGTAAGGATACGCCCAGTCCGTAGGAACGGAACCAATGGTTGGACGGTCCGGAATGGAACCAGCGGTAGGCCTTGTCCGTATAGGCGGAGAACATCCAGTTGGCGGTCAGGTTTAATGAAGGAATATAACCGTGGCCAATCATCTTTTTCTGCTTTTCAGCCATGACCCTTTGCGATTGCAGCAGTTGGAGTTCGTACAGATTTTCGGATAGTCCGGTCAACTCAACAGGCGTAATGTTCTCGGAGTTTACCGGAACTAAAGTTATCTGTTCTTCGGCAGGATAATCCATGATATATTTCAGCAGGTTCAGTTGTTGTTCCTGCATGGCCAGTACATTGTCGTATTGTACTTTCAGATTTTCCAGATTGATATTGACCCGTTTTACATCCACTTCCATAGCCATACCATTGTCATGGAAAGCTACTGTGATGTTTTTTAATTCTTCCAACCGGGTGATATTGGCCTTTATCAGTGTGACTTGCTCGGCTGTGGTTTGCCCCAGATAATACATCTTGCATATTTCCAGGATAAGGTCTTCCCGTGCTTTCTCATAAGAAAGACGGCTTATCTCATCCATAGTTTTGGCTATGGAAACAGTGGTGTACAGGGTTTGGTTGTAAAGTGGCATTTGTAACTGCAGGCCGGCATTGGCACTGTTCCGCAGGGTATAGGTAATGTTATACGGATTTCCGTAGGCCGAACCGTCGGTAACGGATACGGGCGGGTCTATGTTGTCATTGTAATTGGCAAACCCGTTGATTTGAGGCAATAGTCTTGCCCGGTTTTCGGAAACCCCATATTTGCTTTTCTGCATCTCCTTGCGTTTGCTTTCCAAGGACAGGTTGTTTTCGATACCTATTTCAAGGCAATCTTTCAGCGTCAAAGTCTTTTGGGCGTATCCTTCGACAGCCGACAAACAGAGAAAGGAAAAAATGAATAGTAGTTTTTTCATAATAATCACCAATAATTTGTGCAAAGTTAGTTGCTAATTTTGGGAAAATGTTATCCATATATAGACTGCTTGTGTTCATATTTTCCTTTTTATCCTTTTTGTTATGGATATAAATAGGTAAAAAACAACTGTTTTGAATTTCCGTACCTGCTTAATAAATGATAATAATCGTCTTTCTTGTGAAAAAAAACAGGAAGAAATGTATTTATCAAATTTATTATACTACCTTTGTCCCAGAGTTTGAGTTACGAATCATTATCGTATAGTTCTTCTTTTTAATATATTATTAGTAAGCAGTCCTCTTCTTTAATTATCCTCCTCACTCCATTTATTATTTATTTTATAACATTTTTAGAATGAACATTTACATTTCAGGTTTAAGTTATGGCATTAATAATGCTGACTTGACAAATTTATTTGCAGAGTTTGGAGAAGTTTCTTCAGCTAAAGTAATTCTCGATAGAGAAACCGGTAGATCCAGAGGATTCGCTTTTGTAGAGATGAACAATGATACAGAAGGACAGAAAGCTATTGACGAATTGAACGGCGTGGAATATGACAGCAAGGTTATTTCTGTAAGCGTTGCGCGTCCTCGCGAGGAAAGACCCTCGAATGGTAGCTCTCGTGGTGGTTATAATAACTCCAGAAGATATTAATATCAGACTAAAGGCGGGAAACTTGCTTTCCTGCCTTTCATAAATAACTCCGTCTTTTTTATTTAGCGGAAGCGTTCCGCTTCATTACCTGCACTTTTCATTCTGCAAAGACTTATCAGACTTTTTGTATGGGCCACTTGAGTGAAGCGTGCTCTCATTATACTTGTGCTAGTGTTTTAGCACATTCAAAAACAATATATATGACATTTAAAGATTTAAATATAACCGAACCTATTTTAAAAGCAATTGAAGAAAAAGGGTATGCCAATCCTACCCCTATACAAGTAAAAGCAATCCCTACCGCCTTAACAGGAAAAGATATATTAGGCTGTGCGCAGACCGGAACTGGAAAGACCGCTGCATTTGCCATTCCCATTATTCAGCATTTGCAAGCCCTTAAAAACCGGGATAAGAGTATCAAAGCCTTGATATTGACACCTACCCGTGAATTGGCATTGCAGATTAGCGAATGCATAGACGACTATGCCAAATATACACAAGTCCGTCATGGGGTTATCTTCGGAGGAGTAAACCAGCGTGCGCAGGTAAATATGCTCCACAAAGGAGTCGACATATTGGTCGCCACTCCAGGACGTCTGCTGGATTTGATGAACCAAGGATATATCCATTTGGATAATGTGCGACACTTCGTACTGGATGAGGCTGACCGTATGCTTGATATGGGATTTATCCATGACATCAAACGTTTGTTGCCGAAACTTCCTAAAGAAAAGCAGACCTTGTTCTTCTCGGCTACCATGCCCGATACGATAATCGCTTTGACGAACTCACTGCTGAAACAACCGGTGAAGATTACTATAACCCCAAAATCATCTACGGTAGATACCATCGAACAGACTATTTATTTTGTGGAAAAGAAAGAGAAAAGTAAATTGTTGATTTCCATTTTGCATAAAACGGAGGGACAGTCGGTGCTTGTTTTCTCACGTACCAAGCATAATGCGGACAGAATTGTCCGCGTATTAAGCAAAGCAGGTATCGGTAGTCAGGCTATTCATGGAAATAAAAGTCAGAATGCAAGGCAATCTGCATTGGAAAACTTCAAAACGGGTAAGATACGCGTAATGATAGCTACCGATATTGCAGCCAGAGGCATTGATATCAATGAGTTGCCGTTGGTTATAAACTATGACCTTCCCGATGTGCCCGAGACGTATGTGCATCGTATCGGACGTACCGGTAGAGCCGGTAATTTAGGAACGGCATTGACTTTTTGCTCGCAGGAAGAGCGTAAGTTGGTTAACGATATTCAGAAACTGACAGGTAAGAAGCTCAGTAAGGTTGAGTTTGCTATCTGAGGTCGTTTCTAAGTTTATTATTTTATTTATCCGACGAGTATACACCCATTAAACTATAAAATCTATGGCAAAATCCATGACAGTAGGAAAGCGTGAGAATGAAAAGAAAAGACTTGCTAAGCGGGAAGCAAAATTAAAAAGAAAAGAAGGTAGAAAATCTACAAAAAGCAGTTTTGATGATATGATTGCTTATGTGGACGAATATGGTATGATTACTTCAACTCCACCCGAAGAGAATATCAAAAAGCAAGAGATTAATGTAGAGGAGATAATGATTTCCACTCCCAGGAAAGAAGATGAAGAACCGGTAATTTTGAGAGGAAGAATAGAGTTCTTTAATGAAGCCAGAGGATTTGGATTTATCAAAGACCTTGCAGGAATTGAGAAATATTTCTTTCACGTGAACAATGTTGTTACGGATGTCAGAGAGGGTAATATCGTTACATTCGACCTCGAACGAGGAGCAAAGGGGATGAATGCTGTTAATATCTGTCTGGAAAGATAACTTGCTTGCCAACCGGGAAAATCCGTTGACCCCTTTTTTTCATCAAGATAAATATCAAAACGGTCAGCACTCTTGTCGAAATTGACAATATCAAAATTTACGTTGACCTGCGCAAACCGAGTATTAAAAACAAAAAAGACCGCCAAGAGTGGAAGCCTCCTAACAGTCTAAATCTTCATCAGTAGCGGGACCCGGGATTGAACCGGGGACCTCATGATTATGAATCATGCGCTCTAACCAGCTGAGCTATCCCGCCATTGTTTCTTGATTGCGGGTGCAAAGATATAGCTTTTCTTTAAACTGCCAAAATTTTCAGGCGTATTTTTTTGTCGCATATTTTATGATTTGAGATAAAAAAAACTTTTTACTCTTATTGTTTTATATCTATTGTATAACATTATCAACGTTTTAACTTTGAATAGGAAGCAAATGAGAATAAAATCAATGAATTATTTTTTCTAATTAGAAAAAAGTATTTATCTTGGCTGGCGCAATAAAAGCAGAATAGACTATGGAAAGGGAAAAAATACATTTGGAATATCTCTTGAATGCGACTTCTAAAAGTATTCTTTGGACAGCAATAAGTACTCCTACAGGTTTGGAGGGTTGGTTTGCAGACAAGGTGCAATCGGATGATAAGATAGTGTCTTTCTTTTGGGGAAAGACAGAGAAACGCGATGCTGAAATCATTGCAGTGCGTGCATACTCTTTTATCCGTTTTCGTTGGTTGGATAATGAAAAACCGCGTGAGTATTTCGAATTAAAGATGACAAACAATGAGTTAACCAATGATTTTGTACTTGAAATAACAGATTTCACCAATGCAGACGAAGCAAATGATTTGCGTGAATTGTGGGAATCTCAGGTAGATACCTTGCGTAGAACATGCGGTTTTTAGTTAACTTTCAATTAAAAATTTCCCGTACTCCCTTTTTTGTGCTACTTTTGTGCGTTTATTGCATGAAACAAGTAAAATGCTGCGCATAAAAAAGTTAGATATATTTATTTTAAAGAGCTTTTGCATGCTCTTTATGGGCACTTTCTTTATCTGCCTTTTCATCTTCATGATGCAGTTCCTGTGGAAATATGTAGACGAAATGGTGGGAAAAGGATTGGAGATGAATGTTCTTGCCCAATTTTTTTTCTATTCGGCGCTGACGCTGGTGCCGGCTTCATTGCCTTTGGCTATTTTGCTGGCAGCTCTTATCACTTTTGGCAATTTTGGAGAGCGGTTTGAATTGCTTGCCATGAAAGCGGCAGGTATTTCTTTGCTTAAGATTATGCGTCCGCTGATAATTTTTATATCCATTATTTGCTGCGTTTCCTTTTATTTTCAGAATGTTATTGGTCCTAAAGCGCAGACTAAGTTATGGACATTGCTGGTATCCATGAAGCAGAAGTCGCCCGAAGTGGACATTCCCGAAGGAGTGTTTTATGATGAGATAGACGGGTATAACCTTTACGTAAAGCATAAGAACCGTAAGACAGGTATGCTGTACGATGTATTGATTTATAATTTCGAGAAAGGGTTTGAGAATGCGCAGATTATCAAATCGGATTCCGGCAGATTGGAAATGACAGCGGACAAACAGCATCTTTATCTTCACCTTTACAGCGGTGAGCAGTTTGAAAATCTGAAGTCGCAGAGCATGAATCAGAAAAATGTGCCTTATCGTCGGGAAGCGTTCGTTGAGAAGCATGCGATTATAGAGTTCAACTCGGATTTCAATATGGTGGATGCCGGATTTATGAGCAACCAATCCAATAGCAAGGACATGAAAATGCTGCAGGTCGGCATTGATTCTATGAAGGTGCAGAACGATAGCATCGGGCGTACTTATTATAAAGAGGCTATGGCGAGTACTTATAAGGCGACCTCCAATACGCTGAGTAAGGCTGATACGATAAAAATAGAATCTGCGACTTTGGGTAGCTATGATGTGGACAGTCTGTTTAATGTGGCTACTTTAATGCAGAAACAGAAGATAATGTCTACGGCTGTCAGCCGTGCGGAGAGTGCTGCAAGTGATTGGAGTTTCAAGGGTTTCAATATATCGCAGACAGAAAACAGTTTGAGGCGCCATATGACTTCCTGGCACGAGAAACTGACGCTTTCGTTGGCATGCCTTATTTTCTTCTTCATCGGTGCACCGTTGGGTGGTATCATTCGTAAAGGCGGTTTGGGTATGCCTGTAGTAGTGTCCGTGCTTATTTTTATCATCTATTACATTATCAACAATACGGGTTATAAGATGGCTCGTGACGGTAAATGGATTGTGTGGATGGGTATGTGGACCAGTACAGCTGTGCTGGCGCCATTGGGTGCATTCCTTACTTATAAATCCAATAATGATTCGGTGGTGCTGAATGCTGATGCCTATGTTAATTGGTTTAAAAAGATAGCAGGTATCCGCAGTGTCCGCCATTTGTTCCGGAAAGAAGTGATTATTCACGATCCTGATTATGTACGTTTGCCGGGAGAACTTCAGCGGCTGTCGGCGGATTGCCGTGCGTATGCCGAAAAGAAAACTCTGATGCGAGCGCCCAATTATTTCAGATTATGGATGAACGATGCGCCACACGATGAGGAGGTGGTGGCTCTCAATGAACGGTTGGAAACTTTGATAGACGAGATGTCTAACACTAGGTCTATACCGTTGTTGACAGCATTGAATAATTACCCGGTAATAGCTGTTCATGCCCATGTGCGTCCTTTCCGTAATTATTGGTTGAATATGCTGTGTGGAGCGATAGTGCCTGTCGGCTTGTTCTTTTATTTCCGTATTTGGGCATTCCGTATCCGCTTGAATAAGGACATGGAGCGGATTATCCACACAAACGAAGAGATACAGAATATTATAAAAGTCAATCAGAATAAATAATAAAGATATGGAAAAAGTAAAGTTAAATACGATAGAGGAGGCCATTGAAGATTTTAAGGCTGGCAATTTCGTGATTGTAGTCGATGATGAAGATCGTGAAAATGAAGGCGACTTGATTATTGCAGCAGAAAAGATAACATCGGAAAAAGTGAATTTTATGCTGAAGCATGCACGTGGAGTATTGTGTGCTCCGATTACGGTGTCTCGTTGCAAAGAGCTGGATTTACCTCATCAGGTAACGGACAATACCTCGGTATTGGGTACTCCTTTTACGGTGACTGTCGATAAATTAGAAGGTTGTACAACCGGTGTTTCTGCAGCAGACCGTGCTGCAACCATTCAGGCACTGGCCGATCCGCTTTCCACTCCGGCTACTTTCGGTCGCCCCGGACATATCAATCCTTTGTATGCGCAGGAGAAAGGGGTATTACGTCGTGCTGGTCATACCGAGGCTACGATTGATATGTGTCGTTTGTCGGGTTTCTATCCTGCTGGCGCGCTTATGGAGATCATGAACGAAGACGGTACGATGGCACGTTTGCCCGAATTGCGTAAAATGGCAGATGAATTTAATTTGAAACTGATTTCTATCCGCGATATGATAGCTTACCGTTTGCAACAGGAATCTATCGTAGAAAAAGGTGTAGAGGTGGATATGCCGACAGAGCATGGACATTTCCGCTTGATTCCTTTCCGTCAGAAGTCCAACGGATTGGAGCATGTGGCCTTGTTTAAGGGTACTTGGGCTCCCGATGAACCGGTATTGGTGCGTGTACATTCTTCCTGTGCTACGGGGGATATATTCGGTTCCATGCGTTGTGATTGCGGCGAGCAGTTGCACAAGGCGATGGAGGTGATAGAAAAAGTCGGTAAAGGAGTTATCGTATATCTCAACCAGGAAGGCCGGGGTATTGGTCTGATGGAAAAAATGAGAGCGTATAAACTTCAGGAAGACGGTATGGATACAGTAGATGCCAACATTTGTCTCGGACATTTGGCAGATGAACGCGATTATGGTGTGGGGGCTCAGATACTGCGTGAATTGGGGGTGCATAAGATGCGTCTGCTTACAAACAATCCGGTGAAACGTGTCGGTTTGGAAGCTTATGGCCTGGAGATTGTAGAGAATGTACCGGTTGAAACCACTCCGAACCAGTATAACGAGCGTTACTTGCGTACGAAGAAAGAGCGTATGGGACACACTCTCCATTTTAGTAAGTAACTGTCTTTTTGTTTTATTATATCAAAGAAAATCGTTTATTTTGCAACCGGATTTGCATAACAACCATTAAATAGAAATAGAATGAACCAATTATCAGACCGTTTGAATAGCTTGTCGCCCTCTGCGACGCTGGCTATGTCTCAAAAAAGTGCAGAGTTGAAAGCTCAAGGTGTAGACGTAATTAATTTAAGTGTCGGAGAACCTGATTTTAATACACCCGACCACATTAAAGAGGCTGCAAAAAAGGCGATAGACGATAACTTCTCTCGCTATTCTCCCGTTCCGGGTTATCCAGCTCTACGTAATGCTATCGTAGAAAAATTGAAGAAGGAGAATGGTCTGGACTATACAGTTGCGCAAATTTCTTGTGCTAATGGAGCTAAACAGTCGGTTTGCAATGCCATTCTGGTATTGGTGAACCCAGGTGATGAAGTGATTGTGCCTGCGCCGTATTGGGTCAGCTATCCTGAAATGGTAAAGCTGGCAGAAGGTAAGCCGGTGATTGTCACAGCGGGCATCGAGCAGGACTTTAAGATTACACCGGCTCAATTGGAGGCTGCTATTACGCCAAAAACCAAAGCACTAATTCTCTGTTCTCCTTCCAATCCTACGGGGTCTGTATATAGCAAGGAGGAATTGGCCGGATTGGTTGCTGTGTTGGCAAAGCATCCGCAGGTAATTGTCATAGCTGATGAAATTTATGAACATATCAATTATATCGGTAAGCACCAGAGCATTGCACAGTTCCCTGAAATGAAGGATCGTACAGTGATTGTAAACGGTGTTTCCAAGGCTTATGCCATGACAGGCTGGCGTATTGGTTTCATTGCAGGACCGGAATGGATTGTAAAGGCTTCTAACAAATTGCAGGGGCAGTACACATCAGGGCCGTGTTCTGTATCTCAGAAAGCCGCTGAAGCTGCTTATACGGGAACGCAGGCTCCGGTGGAAGAGATGCGTAAGGCTTTTGAACGCCGTCGCGACCTTATTGTGAAACTGGCTAAGGAAGTACCGGGATTCGAAGTAAATGTACCGGAAGGTGCTTTCTACTTGTTCCCGAAATGTAGTTCATTCTTCGGTAAGTCTGCCGGTGACCGTAAGATTGAGAATTCGGATGATTTGGCTATGTACTTGTTGGAAGTAGCTCATGTAGCTTGTGTAGGCGGCACATCGTTTGGTGCTCCCGAATGTATTCGCATGAGTTATGCTACCAGCGATGAGAATATTGTGGAAGCTATTAGCCGCATTAAGGAAGCATTGTCAAAGCTGGTATAATCTTTTGATGACAGAAGTTCATCTCAGGTGTATGGGGTGTAACTCTGCAATATAAAAAGCCAACTAATTCACGTTTGAAATGTATTGTGGATTGGTTGGCTTCTTTGTATATTTAGATATTTCACACAAAAAACGGGTTTGGCCAGTATAGATAAAGATGTATATTTTCTTCTTGGCACTGAGTCTTTTTAGTACTGAAATAAAAAGGCCCGATTTCATTGAAACCGAGCCTTTTTTCTTTTTCTTAGGATTGTATTATTCTCCCGGATGAATTGCTTCAGAAGGGCAAACATCTGCACAAGTACCGCATTCAGTACAAGTTTCAGGATCGATAGAGTAGATATCGCCTTCAGAGATAGCGCCTACCGGACACTCGTCGATACAAGTTCCGCAAGCAATACAATCGTCACTAATTACGTAAGCCATTTTCTTTAAT
>QWCB01000851.1_pt1 | contig 31941 bp, 28 predicted proteins | sample 1972511 | NCBI WGS metagenome assembly QWCB01 (sample SAMN09866719, study PRJNA288562) | Human gut metagenome isolate term5_stool, whole genome shotgun sequencing... | isolation source: gut | host: Homo sapiens | place: USA: California | reverse complement strand
GTTGATCCCGATGTTGCGGATCCTGACGAAATGCGTAAGAAGCGTACACGCAAAACAGTCCAGCCATCAACCAGAGCAACCAGAAAGGGTCATCTGTCAGATGGTCAAGATAAAAAAGCGGCGCAACCAAAAAAAACATATTGAGAATCGGAATCGGAAGCGCCCAATTGGAAAGTACGGAGAGAAATGCCACAACAATGGAGAACAAAGGCAGAAATAGAGGCGGCATGGGTCCCTTTTCTGCATTCAGTGTTATTGCCCAGCGAAATGCTACTTTTGTACCGTTCCAAATTGTACTCCACCAATCGGCTCCTACAACGGGCATCGCGAAAGATTGATGAAGCAAGCGTTGTGCTACTACGAAAACAAGGAGAACGCCTGCCGCGCCGAGTGTAATTTTCCAGAAGTGTAAGGCAAGAATGAATGCCAAAACAAGACCAAGGTAAAAGAGAACCTTGGTGAACAAGGAACCTTCATTTTGACCAAGTAAAAGCAACGTAAAATGACTGATGACCATGGCAAATAAGCTTGTCGTCAACCAGGCTTGCAGCATCTGAATATGTTCTTGTTGATTTATTCGTTTCATATCACTCCTGGCCTTCCTCATCGAGCCAATATACATCCAGACTCGAACGGGATAAAGCGGAAAGTATTTCTTGGGTTTGCTGCGCACGTTCACTAAAGATGAGAAAATCGATGCCTAAGCGTTCATACTGTAAAAGACTGCCCAGTGTCGCCTCATCAATCCCCTGTATCCAAATGAATTGCCGACGATCCGGCGTTTGACTCAGACGCCATGGTTGAGGAATACCGGAAAAAGGTAAATGCGCAATCCAGACGCCTAAGGATTCCGCCTCTGCAGCGGATTGAAGATGAATAAGATGGGAATAGCGATCACCGGCATCAATAAAAACACCGTTTTCCAAGAAGGTGATCGCCATCGTATAAAAACGGTCTAAAAATGCCGTACGCAAGGAAAGTTCGTCTTCGACCGCGGGATCCATCTTCGTCTTTGTACCAATAAAACGAGCGGCACCATCATAGGAAACGGGTTTTACGTCCACTATGAGACGAATCGGCTGCTGTTGTATATCGGAGTAATGCTTAATCATCCATTTTTGCAGACGACTACTCAATTTCCAGTGGGTATGCGAGAGTGGTTCTCCTTGCTGAATCGGATCGACAGAAAACAGGTCATCAGTGACCATCGTCAAGGAGCGACGTTCCAAAACACTCCCCTCTTCTTCATCGGAAGCACGCAGGAAGGACATACCAGCCACTCTTTGCGGCAGAGCAAAACATTCCGCTGTGCGCGTACCACGCCCGGAAAACTGCAATTTGAAAAAACCAAGCAAGTCCTCAAAGATAGGCTCTCCGGAGGAAAAGGTGTATGTTCCTGTGTACGGCGCTGTAAACGGAAAGGATAAGCGTTTCACTTCACCCGGGGCAATCATCACTTCCGTCGTCGATTTCCCTTGTGGAGAAGGAAAGGGAAAATGCAGAAAAAACGGTAGCAAGGACGAATCATTGCGCAATTCTAAAATCCATTCCCCCTCTTCCCCATGCTGCAAGCGCAGCGGATTCAGCTCTTCCTTTCGGGAGATATGCCGTCCGGAAATATAGCTGAACGTTACGGAAAGAAGCGGCAAAAGCAGCCAAAAGAGAAAGAGAATATGCGGAAACGGGCGCAATTTCGTATTGGCAAGAAGAAACAGACCCACCGCTCCCATCAGCCAGAAGAAAAAACGCAGGCGAACGCCTTTCATCGGGGAACCACCGTATTATTTACAATGTCGGCAATGACTTCGTGTGTTGTTATTCCTCGACCGCGGCTTTGAGGCTTTAAGATGATGCGGTGATCCAAAACATCATGAACAAGTGCTTGTACATCTTCGGGTACAACGTAGGAACGACCATTGAGCAGAGCCAGCGTCTGGGCGGCAGAGAATAGCATTTGTCCGGCACGAGGACTCACTCCCAATTCGATGAGATCTTCTTCGCGCGTTTTCCGTGTAATGTCGAGCATGTAGCGTTTGACTTCTTCCGTCACCTCCACTTGCGGAATCTGTTCACGCAACCAGCTAATCACCTCTTTTTCGGCGACTACATTCACATCTTTCTGAATGCGACGCATAGCATTGGTGGAGATAATTTCCATTTCTTCTTCTACGGAGGGATAACCAATGGAAATACGCATCATAAAACGATCCATTTGGGCTTCCGGCAAAGGATAGGTTCCGACGTTTTCTACGGGGTTTTGCGTCGCCATAACCATGAACGGCTTCGGCAATGGATACGTAACGCCTTCAACGGTCACTTGTCCCTCCTGCATGGCTTCCAGCAGAGCGGATTGCGTACGCGGTGACGAACGATTGATTTCATCGGCTAATAGAATTTGTGTATTAACAGCTCCTTCGCGGAATTCAAATTCTGCCGTTTTCGGATTATACATGTTAAAACCGGTAACATCAGAGGGCATCAAATCCGGTGTAAATTGTATACGCTGAAAATCTAAACGAACGGACTTTGCCAGCGCATGAACGAGCGTTGTTTTACCGATGCCCGGAACATCTTCCAGAAGAACGTGTCCTCCGGCTAAAAGACAAATCAACATTTTTTTTGCCGGTACTTCTTTTCCGACAACCACGTGCCCGATACTACTTAATACATCATCCCCGAGTTTGCGGCAAATAGCAGCCGCCTCTTGGTGTAAACTCATTTTATTCTCCATTCATCAGGCGTTACAAAAGAAAACGCCAATAGGAATCATCCTGCATTGATGCCAATGTAACCTTTTTGTATTATATTATGTAGATGTTGGGTTTGCAATTTTCCTGAGGGGGAAGGCGTGGAGTTACCGATTATTTTAGAGGACTATATCAATTACATGAAGACGGTGCGTGGACTATCGCCTCGTACGATTCGGGAGTATCAATACGATTTGGTACGCTTTTTGCGCTTTCATGTACGTCGCCATGGAAAGGGAGAAGCAAGGAAAGCGCCTTTGGAATCCGTTGATATCTCGTCGGTCGATGTTGCCCTCCTGCAAACGGTCGATATTAACGATTTATTAGCCTTTTTAGCCTATTCCGAACAAGAGGAAGGGCTTTCCGGAAGTCGTCGCGCCCGCATGTCTTCCGCCATTCGCTCCTTTTTTAAGTACTTAGTGAACATTCAAGAGTATTTTGAAAAGAATCCGGCAGAAAAACTGACTACGCCTAAGCGAAAAAAACGCCACCCCGTCTATTTGACCCTGGAAGAGGCTCTTACGCTCATTGAAGCAGCGGCAAAAGAGGAGAATCCCTTCTTTCGTACGCGGGATGTCGCCATTGTCGTCACGTTTCTGACTACGGGGATGCGATTAAGTGAGCTTTGCGGTCTAAATATTACCTCTCTTAGAGAAGGACGCTTTCATGTCGTGGGCAAAGGAAATAAAGAACGAATGATATACCTGACGGAAACCGGCGAAGCCGCTATTCGCGCGTATCTTGCTAAGCGTCCCATTGTACCGGGTGAAGAAGCACTTTTTCTCTCGACGCATCATCGGCGTATCTCCCCTCGCGCCGTGCAACACCGCATAGAAGGTCTTCTGCGTGAGGCGGGGTTTGATGTCTCGATCTACTCAACGCACAAACTGCGCCATACGGCTGCCACCCTCATGTATCGCGAAGGGGTGGATATTCGTACCTTGCAGCGTATTTTGGGGCACGAATCCTTGCAAACGACGCAGATTTATACGCATGTGGAAGATGCGATGGCGCGTGAAGCCGTTGCTCGTAATCCCCTTGCGCATCTTTCGCTAAACGATAAAAAAAGCGCACCGAACGAATAAATTGTTTGATGCGCTTTTTCTTTCTATCGACAATTACCCTTTTAATCCGCGAGCCTGTCGATCCATATCTTCCACGACGATGTCAAAGATTTCTCCTAATGTGCGGCAGTATGCCAACACTTTCCACGGCTCATTCGTGTGATAGTGAATCTTAATCAGATTCTCATCTCCTACTGCCAACAGACAGTCCCCGTCAAAATGTTCCACAAAATAGTCGTTGATGCTGTCTTCGTCAAGATTTTCTCCCTCGATGAGAAGCTGTGTATCATAGCGATACGTGATGGATTGTTCCATAGTTTCCTCCTTCGTTTTATGATGTTTTATTCTTTTTCAGCTGTTTTAATAAGGTCACAACGGTTTCTATCAGAAAAACGCCAAGCGCAATGGAAGCCGCCATAATAAACGTCTGTATAGCATACACGCTCGCCTGATCCATGCGTTCATAGAAAAAGGCATTTACACAGCGGTATATGAGCGCACCAGGAACTAAAGGATACAAGGAGGGAATGATAATCATCGTGACCGGCGTGCGATACCAGCGGGCACCGATCTGTGCTGCAATAGCCACCACGAGCGTCGCGAGAAACGTAGCGGAGAAATTGGTCCAGCCGAAATCCAGAAAAAGAGCATAGGTATCCCAACTGATAAACGATACTGCCGAATTGAAAAGGGCTATTTTCTTCCCTGCGCCAAGCATGATGGTGAAAGCGAATACCGCCAGAAAAGCGCCCAATCCCTGCATCACGTATTTAAGCCAAAGTGGGTTATTCAATGGGTTGAAAAACAAGGAAACCATTCCCGTTGCTGTGGGACTCATAAAAAGAACCCTCCTGTTAGCGTTAAGGCAAAGAAAGTGCCGACCGCAAGCGCCATACTGGAGATTATCGCCGCAAGAAGGTTGCCGACACCGGTTAAATAATCCGCGCGCATGGTATCGCGTATCCCATTGGTCAGTGTTGTTCCGGGGAAAAGGCTGATTAATGCGCCGATTGCCATCCGGTCAATGCGTAGAACCGGAAAAAAACGCACAGAAAGCCCCAAAACAAAAATCATGACAAATGCCTGTAAAAAAGAAGGGACAAAGCTACCGCCAAGACGATTTCGCACAATTTTGTTGGTGAGAAGAATACTGCTTGCCGCCAATCCGGCAAAAAGACTTTCCATCAAATTCGCTCCGGACATTAATGCAAAGCCTGCTGCAGCAATGGCATGATACATCTTCGAAAAACGTATGGAATCGTGATTATCAGCTAATGCCTTAAGCGTGAGATAGGCATCTTCTACCGATAAATCATTCTTTGCCAACCGACGGGAAATGGTGTTCACATCGCGAATACGATCTAAACGGAATGTACGATTTTTAATGCGACGCACCGCCGTAAGAAAAGAATGGTCATCAAAAGTGAGCGTGACATAGAGTCCTGTAAGAAGAGCGATGACGTCCATGGAACGATGTGTGCTTAGGCTTAAAATGCGTTCCACGGTATCTTCCACACGATAGGTCTCTGCCCCATTCTCCATCAAAATCACGCCAGCATATAGAGCAAGATCAAAAATCATTTTATTATATGCATCCTCTGCCAAGGGATGAGTAATGGCTATTGGATTGTTCTCTGCTAAACCTTGCGTGCTTTCCATGCTCTCTCCTTTGTTTCTCTCCGCTATTATAGCATAGGGGTACGATGGAAATCGGATACGGCTACAAGAAAGTTTTTCGAAAAGACTTGCGAGGAATAAAAGATTCACGTATAATGGTCATGTTGTTCGCAGGTGTGGCGGAACGGCAGACGCGCTAGTTTCAGGGACTAGTGGGAGCAATCTCGTGGGGGTTCAAATCCCTTCACCTGCATTTCGGTCTCGTAAGAGACCTTTTTTTGTGCCCAAATAGAAGAAATAAAAGGGATGCCATCAGAGGGCTTCACTTAGGTATTTGGCGAAATAACCATATTTCAAGTGAGATAGCCTTCAAGCGGGTCTAACAGAAATAACGGTCAGATTGAGTAAAGAAAGCTCAGTCTGGTCGTTTTTCTTGTTTTATGATTCTGTTGGTTTTACTATCGAAACCACGTTTCTAAACAGCTCTGGTGCATTTACAACTATTATAGCGAGCTTTTCTCTGACACGAGTTACTCCTTGGTAGAATAGGTTTGGATACAAATAATCCGGATTGGGGTGTGGTATGCCCCGAAGCACACCGTTCTCATCGTAATAGAAAGAAGAATCCATGAGCATTACGACGTTATCAAATTCCTGCCCAATAACATGGTGCGTGTCGAAATCCTCCGCATATGCTGAATAAGGGCTTTCCTCATAATTTGACTTTGAATAATTAATGAAGGTGTACCCTTTGTTTCGGTAGTATTCCAACATGGACTGTGCCTCTTGCGTTGTGTTGGCGTAGTTCAGTTCCACGCTTGAATAATTCATAGGCACCCTTGCTCGGTGTTTCAGATTCTTCATACATACGATGAAAGAATGCAATTCTTTATTTGTGCGAATCTTTTCTGACAGTGTGTATTCTGCATATGGAGGAATAGCCTTGATTTTGTTTACGATATTGTTTTGCTTCTCAGCGTTTGACAGAATCTGCTCTGGGTCAGAAGAGAAAATGCATATCTGATTGTTGGTCCTAACAGAATCGCATATCGCTTCAAATTGGCTTGTATAGATGCGGTGGGTTTCGTCAACAAGAATATAATTATAATCCGCAAGCGAAACATCCTCATCACGTAACTGTCTAACAGAGATAATATAAAGCTGTTCGATTTCTTTGCTGATTTTCTTCTGACCATCTGATAGTATCCCACAATGAATAATGAGCGTTTTTCCGTTTCGGGAGAGCGTTTTTGCTAAATCGTACAGAAGAAGAGTTTTTCCGGTTCCCGGTTTGCCGGTCAAATGGAAGAAATCACCAAAGAAAACCGCATCAATTCCATTAAGTATGTTTTTCTTAATTTGCTCCTGTGCCTGTGTTAAGAAGTATTCTCCCTGAATGAATCGTGCAGGTGTGTTCAAGGGAGATACAAGATAATCTGATGCCCGAAATAAATTATCAATCGTATCAGAATAATCGTCGGATATTCTCTTTACGGAATCGACGATTTCATCGAACTCGACAGGAATCAGCTCATCATTCAATGAAAGCTTATAGCAGGTCATCGTATCTGTTACAACCGAATACAGCCGTAGCCGTTTTCCCAAATGACCTAAATAGTGACGGTTTTTCAACAGCTGTTCAAGTATTTGATCTTCGGGTACACTGACCGATTTCAGCTCAATATTGAGGCATAGTTTATCTGTTAACTTCAGCAAATCAAATTCTTTTCCAATCTGGGGAATCTTGAAAGAATAGAAAAAGCCATCCATGACCGAAATAGTGACATCATTTTTCAGAAGTTCATCAGTTAACAATCTGAGGGACTCAATTTCATGGTGTTGTGTCCGCAGAAGCTCTTTACATTGAGAATGGTGCCGCTCGACAATATTGAACGGATCGTCTTCATGTATTCGAGAGAGATTATAAATGTTTACTGGTCTTATCATATATCACCTGTCAGTCAAATCACGCTGCCACTCTATACCGCGTGTACACATATTCGTAAATGCGCTGGCGATATTTGGAAATGCAGATCTCATCGTAGCACTCCGGCATCTCAGCCCAGGAGGGTATAGAGAATCCCTATTATCTACAATTGCATCGGTGCAATAGACGTCCCTGAACAGTACGAAAGAAAGGCATAGCCATATTTCACGACTATGCCAATTCTTTCAGGGAAAATCAAGTCCCTAATGTAGGATCCCATCAGGCATCCCCTTTTTGTTATTCGATGGGAAACATCGCACTTATTTGACGTAATTTAGCGTAATATTCGTGTACGGCTTCATGATTAACGTCGGATCACCCATTTCGGTGAAGCTCAGGCTCGGATCAATTTCCGGCATGTTTTTCGCAATGCCGTCTTCATCCTTTTGGATTTTTTCAAAGATGGCTTTATATTCGTCTTCTTTGAATTGCTTAAAGCGAGAGAAATCATCCGAAATCTGAACGCCGTTTTCTGCAGCGGAGAGGCGTGTTACTTCGCCGCCTTTGAATTCGCCGGATACAATGGTTTTGCAGGTCTGATATACAGCGCTCTGCAGGTTCTTCATCGCCGAGGTAATGACCTGTTCGCCCATATCTTTTTGATCTACGTCAACGCCGATCATCTTGCCGTTGTTATCCTGTGCCGCCTTAAGGACAGAAGAAGCGATACCACCGCCGCAGGAGAAGATGATTTCAGTTCCGTTCTTATACCATGTCGCAGCGAGCGTCTGAATTTCCGGCTTCGCAGTGAAGGAACCGGTGTAGTTGTACATCATTTCTACTTTCGTATTCATTTCTTTCGCCGCATAGTCTGCACCGGCGATAAATCCAAAGCCGTAGCGTACTACTGCCGGAACGGCAAGACCGCCCGCAAAACCAAGTTTGGTATAACCGTCTTTAACCGCTGCATAGCCAGCTAAGAAACCCGATTCCTGTTCACGGAAAAGGATGGAAGCCGTGTTTTTCTCGAAGTAGGTTTCCGTTACCGGAGAACCGTCTTCATTTGTTTTTCCTTCGACGACACGTTTGGGCTCAAAGTCCACAGCGATAAACTGCACATCCGGATGTTCTTTTTGGGCAATGCCAACGGCGGTTTCAAACAGAAATCCAGGGGTTACCACAATTTTGGCACCTTTTTGAATCGCTTGTTCGATGGCTTGCAGATAGACCTGGTCGCCCTGATCCTGCGGACGCAAATAGTTTGCTTTTACGCCGATTTCCTCTGCAAACTGTTTAAGTCCTTCAAAGGACCCTTGGTTAAAGGATTTGTCATCAATGGTGCCCAAGTCGGTAATCAGATAAAGCGAATTATCATCATACTTGACTTCACCCGTTGCTTGGGATGTCTCCTCGCTTGTCGTTGCAGAGGCGTCTTCCACAGAAGTAAGGCTTTCTTCCGAATTGGTATTCTTGCCGCCGCAAGCGGTAAGAACGAGCGCCAAAACGAAAAGTGTACTCAAAAACGTAACCAACTTTTTCATCGTATCTCCTTCTTTCTTCAACCTTGTTCAAACAAATTTCGTTTCCCCTATTTCGTAATAGTAGTGTAAACGAAATATGTTTTTAATACAACCGCCGAACCGGAGACCTTAGCGTTGCCCTTTATCAAACGGCTTGCCTTCGGCTGCCGGTGCGCGTGTTTTTTTACTCGTAAACGCCAGTAATAGAATCGTAATCACATATGGCAATATCTGATAGACGAATTGCGGAATACCCAAGTTGTACAGGAAAGGAATTCCAGAGTAAATGGATGAAAGTGCTTTCAGCAGCCCAAAGAAAAAGGCGGCAAGACCAATCGAAATCGGGTTCCATTGCCCAAAGATTAAGACAGCAATGGCTAAAAATCCGTATCCTGCCACGGTGCCATTAAACTCTGTGGACACGGGAAGGATGTAGGCTAAGCCACCCAGTCCGCCAAGCGCTCCGGAAAGCAGAACTCCTGCCCAGCGGATACGTGCAACGGAGATGCCGGCGGCATCTGTTGCTTGTGGAAATTCACCGGCGGAGCGAAGACGCAGTCCAAAGGAAGTCTTATAGAGCAAAACGGTGGATGCTACCCAAATCGCCAAAACAAGATACGTTGTAACGTACACGTTTTGAAAGAGGATGGGCCCAATTAAGGGAATTTCGCCTAAAACCGGTACTTTGGAAATCATAAATTGACCGGTAAACGAAATTTGCTGAATGCCAATTAAGGAACGAGCGATAAAAATGGCGAATGCGCCCGCGAACATGTTAATGGCTGTACCGGAAATGGTTTGATCCGCAAACATATTGATTGAGGCAAAAGCATGAAAGGCGGAATACGCCGTGCCTGCGAGAATGGCTATCACAATGGCTATCCAAAGGTGAAGCAAGGTAACTTCCTGACCGCTTTCGTTTGCAAAGTGTAGAAAGAGAGTTCCAGCGAATGCACCCATAACCATGATACCTTCGAGACCAATATTGATTACCCCGCTGCGTTCTGAGAACATGGCGGCCAGCGCAACGACTAAAAGAGGAACAGCAAAATTCAGCATTTGCTGAAAGATAAATACCAAAATATCCATTATTTGCTTTCCTCCTTTTTGTGTACTGGTTGTTCAGGCTTTCCCCCATCATTGTCCTCACCGCTTCGACGACTGAGTAGGCGACGGAACAGAATGGATAGTGCCGAAACGTAGAGAATAAAGGAAATGATGATGGTAATTAATTCCGGAGCATAGCCAAGCGTTTGAATGGCTTGTCCTCCCATATTGAGATAAGAAAAGAACAACGCCGAAAACAGAATTCCGATAGGCTCACTGAGTCCGAGAAGCGCGACAGCGATTCCATCAAAACCTTGTTGGGGCAGGACATCCGCAACAGCAATAGCGGTACCTGCGCCGGAGAGATAGAACAATCCCCCGCCAAGCCCTGCCATCGCACCGGAAATCGCCATGGATTTAATGATGCTGGCGTTTTCATTGATTCCGGCGTATTTTGCCGCATGACGATTAAGTCCCACCGCCTGCATTTCAAAGCCGAACGTCGTCTTCTTCAGAATCAAATGAAGAAGAATGACCATCGCGACACCAATGAGAAAACCTCCACCGGCAAATGTACCTGGAAATAGCACATCAAAGCCAAAACGCGGTACGGCGGTATTAATTGCCACCGTGGTGTTGCGGAACAGATTATAAATGTTCAGGCGTTTAATCAAATCGTTAACGAGATACATGGTAGTGTAGTTGAGCATGATGCACGTAATAACCTCGTTGACATTACGATACGCTTTAAGCAATCCAACGATGGCACCGAGAAAAGCGCCGGCAAGAGCAGAGATGAAAAGTGCCATAGGCCACATGACGAAGGCAGGGACGTAGCGTTCAAGGCGATTGCATAGAAGAATAACCATAAAACCGCCTAATAAAAACTGTCCGGATGCACCGATATTAAACAGCCCAGTCTGAAAGGCAAAACCAACAGCAAGACCGGTCATTAACAGTGGCGTTGCGTAGTAAAACAGATTTCCTACGCCGGCCATACCGTTCAAAAATGGACCGCGGAAGAAATCCGGAATTGCCTCCCCCGCTACAGAAGGGTTAGTAAAAATAATGATGCCAATACCGACCGCCAATCCGATGAGTATGGCAATGAATGAGGGCAGCGCTTTTTGCAAGCCCGGTCGCTTAGTCTTCATAGTGCACCTCCATGCGTTTGGCTCCGGACATGTAAAGCCCCAGTTCTTCTTCCGTCGTCTCCTTCGGCGTCAACTCCGCAACAATTTCGCCATGGTGCATGACCAAAATACGATCGGAAATGCCCAAAACTTCGCTCAACTCAAAAGAGACCAGTAATACGCCCTTTCCCTCATCACGCTCGGCAATAATCTGCTGATGAATGTAAGAAATAGCGCCGACATCAAGACCACGCGTAGGTTGAACGGCGATTAAGAGATCATGAGCACGTTCCATTTCACGAGCAACAATGGCCTTTTGCTGATTTCCGCCGGACATGGATCGCGCAACAGTACGAGCGCCTCGACCGGCGCGCACATCATACATGCCAATTAACGATTGTGCATATTGATCCGTTTCTTCAAATTGGATCCAGCCTCCTTTTTGGAAGGGGGCTTCAAAGTAATTTTGCAGAACAAGATTCTGTCCCAGATCATAATCCAGTACCAAGCCATAGCGATGACGATCCTCCGGAACATGCGCCATGCCATGCGTATTTCGATAGCGAATAGAACGATCGAGTACTTCTTCGCCGTTTAGGACAATGGAACCATGCACGTTATCAATAAGGCCTGTTAATGCATACACGAATTCGGACTGCCCATTGCCATCCACTCCGGCAATGCACACAATTTCGCCTCTACGCACGTTAAGATTGACATGGGAGAGCGTCTTCTGCCCTTCTCTCGGATGATCGAGCGTTAAATCACGCACCTTAAGCACCGTTTCGCCCAACGGCTTTGGCTCCAGCGTAAAGGAAAGATTGACTTTATGCCCCACCATCATGCGACTCATTTCTTCCACGCTGACCGCCTTTACGGAAACCGTGTCCACGACTTTTCCTTTGCGCAATACAGTGACCGTGTCGGCAACCGCTTTAATTTCATTTAGCTTGTGCGTAATGAAAATAATCGACTTTCCTTCACGTACCAGAGTTTTCATGATTTCCAGAAGCTCATCAATCTCCTGGGGAGTAAGAACGGCTGTCGGTTCGTCAAAAATCAGAATATCGTTGTCGCGATAAAGCATTTTGATGATTTCTACGCGTTGTTGCTGCCCGACGGAAATATCCTCAATCTTATCGTCCGGATCAATCTGAAAATGATAGCGTTCCGAAAGCGCCATCACGCGTTTTCGCGCTTCTTGCATTTGCAAAAAGCCCATCTTTGTCGTCTCTACGCCGAGAACAACATTCTCCAAAACCGTAAAATTCGGGACTAACTTAAAGTGTTGATGCACCATACCGATGCCGTAGCGCGTGGCATCATTTGGGTCTTTGATTTTCGTCGGTTCACCATTGACCAAAATGTCTCCGCTGTCTGCTTCGTACAATCCAAAAAGAATGGACATCAATGTGGATTTTCCTGCTCCGTTTTCGCCAAGAAGAGCGAGGATTTCTCCTTTATGCAAGGCGATGGAAACGTCGCTGTTGGCAACGACACCGGGGAAGGTTTTGGTAATATGGCTCATTTCGATTACTGTTTGCGCCATGGACTCCTCCTCAAGAATGATGATAACGTTATCTTTGAGTATTATAACAGACATTGTTGTCGTTTCTGAAAAAACATAGAAAAACGAGGAGCATTGGCTCCTCGTTTCTGTTTCTGGATTCAAGGGTTAATTACTACGACGTTTAGCGTAGTGGAATACATAGGGTCTGTCCTGGATGAATACCGGATGACCCCAGCTGATTTATGCGATATATTTCGCGCACAATATCACGAATATCTTTTCCATTTCGTTTTGCCACCGGTTCTGCTAAATGCCAAACCGTATCCCCTGCCCTGACGACGATCGTTTCCTCCTGCTTCAACGAAGCCGCGGAAGAGGATTTTTCGGAAAGGAAGCTGAATATAAAAGTAAGCCCCAGTGCCATGAGTAGGATGCAAAGAATGACAAAGGTATAAAAGCGTTTTGGGTGAATAATTACAGTGTGTTTCATAAGCCCTCCTGCAACGAACATTTGTTCTTTATGACCATAGTATAAAAGAACATTTGTTCGTTGTCAAGCAATATTAAAAAAAAGAAGGGGCGAATATCGGTCAGATTGACCGTTCCCCTTCTTTGCTACCTTATTTGTATAGAACTTTTAATGCGACTTCTTTTCGGATTGTGTCAACGCTTCTACACTTAGTAAACATGCTAATTTTGCTTGCTCATAAACCACGCCTCCCTGATAGTAGACAATATATGGCTCACGCATCGGCCCGTCTGCACTAACTTCAATGGAAGAGCCGTCAATAAATCCGCCCGAAGCCATCACAACCGGATCGCTGTATCCGGGCATATCCCACGGAAGAGGAACCACGTCTGCCCCTACGCTTGCCGCTTGTTGGACAGCTCGACAAAAAGCCTTAACTTTCTCCCCATCACGGAGTGTTATCGCCTCAATTATATCGCTTCGCGGATCTGTTGAAGAAGGCAAACAGGAATAGCCTAACGCTTCATAGACTTTCGAAAATAGAAGCGCACCTTTTAAAGCTTCTATCGTGACATGCGGAGCAAAGAATAATCCTTGTAAAGTGAGTCGAGTAGTACCAAAGCTTAATCCGGTATCGTCACCCAGTCCCGGAGCAACGAGATGATTTCGACAGCGGGTAACAAGTTCCTTTTTACCGGCAAGATAACCGCCGCTTATGGCAATTCCACCACCCGGATTTTTAATCAGGGATCCGGCAATGATATCAGCTCCCACTTCTAACGGCTCTTTTTCCTGCGTAAATTCTCCGTAACAGTTGTCCACAAAAACGATGGATTCGGGAGAATGTTTTTTAATTAGCGAAATCGCCTCACCCAGTTCTTCCACGGTAAAAGCGCGACGATCTGTATATCCCGTGGAGCGCTGCAATAACACAAGATGCGGATGACAAGAAAGCGCATCGGGAAGTGACGCGAGATCGATCTTGTCCTTTTTTAGCGGCAACATTTCGTAGTGTACACCCCGTTCTTGTAGTGTTCCTATTTCGCTCCCTTTAATGCCAATGACGGATTGCAGCGTATCATAAGGATGTCCGGTAACCGCTAACAGCGTATCGCCGCTTTTGGTTAGCGCATAGAGAGCGGTAGCGATGGCATGCGTTCCGGAGGTGATTCCAGCGCGCACAAGAGCATCCTCTGCGCAAAAAACATCGCGGAAAATACGTTCCGTTTTTTCCCTGCCGGTATCGCCGTAACCATATCCGGTCGGTGAGTAAAAGTCCGATTGACTAAGGCCATTTTGTTGCATGGCATGTAATACTTTAAGTTGATTGGCGCTGCGCAGCGCGTCCAGAGCAGAAAAACGATTTGCAAGTTGTTCTTCTGCGTGATCAATACGCTGTAGCGTTTCCGGATGAAGCGCATAATAGCGTTGATAACATTGATTATTCATCGTCTTTTCCTTCTTCTATCATAACCATCATTGCTTTACGTTGAGAAAGGCAAGAATTTCCTGTTTTGCCCGTTCTATACGCTTTTTAGGATTTTCTTCCTCTATCCACAGAGCTTCCTTCGTCTTTCTATACCACGTATATTGCCGCTTCGCGTATTGACGAGAAGCGCGTTGAATAAGACGAATCGTTTCTTCTTCAGTAAGTAAGCCGCGAAAATACCACACGTATTCACGGTAGCCAATGGCGCGCATAGCCTGTGACTCCGGCGGAACACCCTGATGAATCAGGGCATGAACTTCCCGAGCAAGACCGGCGTCCACCATGCGCAGTACACGGGCATTGATTGCCTCATATAGTTGTTCTCGTGGAAGGGAAAGAACCAAGACTAAGCTCTTCCAAGTTTCATTTTCTCGGTCACGACGAAGAAGAGACGGAGCTTGTCCGGTTCGTCGTAGTATTTCTACTGCTCGCAAAAGGCGAGGTTTATCGTTCGGCGTTAGTCGTTTTGCGGTTTCCGGATCATGAAGGGTTAGCTCCTGATAAAGAGCAATGCCCTGATCTTTTCGATATTCTTCTTCTAATACGCTACGCCATGAAGAAGTCGTATCCATGCCGCTAAATTGATAATTCATAAGAAGCGCATTCAGATAAAGCCCTGTGCCGCCAACAAAAATAGGAAGTTTACCTCGTGCGAAAACTTTGTCCTCTGCTTTTTCTGCGTCTCGTTGATAATCCGCAACCGTATACCGTTCACTCGGCTCTGCAATATCCAGTAAATGATGTGGGACGATATGCTGTTCTTCGATGGTCGCTTTAGCCGTTCCGATATCCATCCCTCGATAGATTTGCATAGAATCCAGCGAAAGAATCTCCCCTTGCAGATCTTTTGCCAGGTGAAGGGCTAATGCACTCTTCCCCACACCCGTGGGACCGACAATAAAGATTCGTTTTTTTTCCTGCTTTAGGGAAGTTATTTTATCCGCATGAACCATTTTTCAAAATCCTTTTTTTCGCGTCGAATAACAGTCGGACGACCGTGCGGACAGGTTAACGGATAACGACAGAGACACAGTTGTTCATAAAGAGAAAGCACTTCCGCATCGCTTAGCCTATCCCCCTGCTTTACGGAAGCTTTGCAGGCTTTCATCGCCATTTGATCGAGCAGTTGATCATAATCTTCCGCGTTATCAACAGGCAAGTCCAACAAATCTAAGAGAAGCTGTGCTTCATTCGCACAGCGAAACAGAGTCGGTACCGCACGAAGCACAACACGCCCTTCGCCGAACAACGCTACATCAAAGCCAAGATCAACAAGCACCTTATGTCGAGACGAAAAGAGGACTTCTTGCTCATCCGTTAACGGCACGACAAGGGGTTTTACCAGACGTTGCTGAACAATGGTTGCCGTTGTCGCCTGCTTGACGAAGCGCTCATAATTAATTCGTTCATGCGCCGCGTGTTGGTCAATAATAAGCAGACCGTCTTTACCTCGTTCTTCAAAAAGAAGGAATACATGGAAGAGGTTACCCAAATAACGAAGAGCGGTAAAAGGCGGCAAAAGTTGTTTATCTTTCGTATTTTCCGAAGAAAGAAAACACGACTGTTCAGGAAGGTAAGCATCCTGTGTCGCTATAGAAGACGATGTCTCTCGATTCTCGGTTTGCATTTGTTTATTCTCGTCGTCCGGGCGAAAGTGTTTCTCTTCTTCCGACACCGTATCGCATTCTTCTTCGATAGTAAGATCGGGTTCGCTTTCTTCCGCTTCTTGAGGAAGCGCATTCGTATTCGACGGAATCGGCTTTGTAGGACTCGTCCAAGCATATTGCGCAAGAATGCGACGATAACTTTCTTCCGGAGAAGAAAAGAGATCGTTTTTTTCCTCTCCGGGAAGCGAAGGCTTGCGATACAGTGCTTCTTGCACAGCTTGATGCACCATCTTTTGCAGTCCGTCCATATCGGTAAAATGGATCGTCATTTTATTGGGATGAACATTGACATCTATATTTTCCGGATCCGTTTCCAGAAAAAGCTGAAAAGCCGGAAAACGTCCATTGGGAATCATTGCACGATAACAGGATTCCACGCTTTCCCGTATCGCATCAGCCATAATGGCGCGACCGTTGACATAAAGAAATTGCATCTGCCGATTTGCGCGATAGTAGGTGTTGTTGCCAATGACCCCGGTTAGACGATACATTCCATCCCCTTTAACCGGAACAAGGGCTTCATGATAGCTTCGACCGTAGAGCACTAAAAGAGTTTCCTCTAAGGTCTGCTCCTTTCCTGTTTGCAGGATGCGTTTCTCATCACGATAAAACCGAAAAGAAATCTCCGGATGACCAATTGCCATGGTATAGAGATAACGCGATACGGCATTACTCTCTGCAACATCGCTTTTTAGGAATGTGCGACGAACGGGAATATCGGAAAATAAATGCGAGACAACAATACGCGTTCCTCTTGCCATAGCAACGGATTTTCGCTCTGTTATTTTTCCCTGTTCATAATAAAGCGCATGACCAGTCTCTTCCTCGGCAGTTTTGGATTGCGCTTCGACATTGGCCACCGCAACGATGGAAGCCAGTGCTTCTCCACGAAAGCCGAGAGAATGAAGTTGATACAGATCTGAAAAGGAGGTGATTTTCGATGTAGCGTGTGGTAAAAAAGCGGTCTCCATCTCCTCTTTGGCGATACCGCAACCGTTATCCGAAACGGAAATAAGTGTCCTTCCTCCGTCTCGAATTTGCACCTGAATTTCGTCCGCTCCGGCATCCACCGCATTTTCCACGAGTTCCTTCACCACGGACACGGGACGTTCAATGACTTCCCCGGCAGCGATACGTTTGATCGTTTCTTCATCCAATTGGCGAATCATGATGACGTTCCTTCCTGTTTAGCCTCACGAATTAAGGCATCTAATTCCATAAACGCCTCCATCGGGGAAAGCGTGTTAATGTCCAGCTCTTTCAATTTCCGAATGAGCGTGTTCTCTTCTTTCTTTTTTTCTATCTTGGGTGCAATTGGTAAGGAAGAAGCGTCCTTTGCAAACAAGGTGGCGGCAGAAATGGGCACATCTCCCTCGTCGATGGAAGGTGTTCCTTGCCGGTCCAAATGGAATAGAAGTTCTTCCGCGCGTGTAAGAATTTCCTCCGGCATACCGGAGAGGCGAGCCACCTCAATGCCGTAACTGCGATCTGCGGCACCTGCCTCTACACGATGCAAAAAGACCAACCGTCCGTCCTCTTCTTCAATTTGCACGCGACGATTGGAAAGATTCGGTAGGCTGTCTGCAAGGGTAGTTAATTCATGATAGTGCGTAGCAAACAGGGTTTTGGCAGGAAGAGATTGTGATAAGTACTCCAGAATCGCACAGGCGATGGAGAGTCCGTCATTAGTACTCGTTCCTCTGCCGACTTCATCTAAAACGAGAAAACTCTGTGCGCTCGCTTCATGAAGAATATCTGCCATTTCTTTCATTTCCACCATAAATGTGGATTCACCTTTGGCTAAGTGATCCCTTGCGCCGATACGCGTAAAAATCTGATCCACAATAGGCAAGTGGCAAGACTTGGCCGGCACAAAAGACCCCATCTGTGCCATAATAATAAGCAGCGCATTCTGCCGAATATAGGTAGATTTTCCTGCCATATTCGGACCGGTAATCACCTGAATGCGATTGTTGTCTTCTCCGATATGCAAATCATTGGCAATGAAATCCACATCCGGTTGTGCGGAAACCACCGGATGACGCCCGTCCACGATATGTATCGGTTCTTGTTCTGTCACAAAAATGGGACGAACATACGCCTGCTCATCTGCCACTTGGGAAAGAGAGAGTAAAGCATCCAGGTCGGCAAGCGTATCCGCGACGCGCTGAATCCGTACAGCCTCTGCGGCGACCTCATCGCGTAAAGCCTGAAATAAAGCAAATTCCATAGCTTCTATCTGTGCAGAGGAACCGATAATACGATTGGCTTGCATTTCCAAGTATGGTGTAGTATAACGCTCTGCATTTTTTAAGGTTTGTCGACGTTGGTAATCCTCCGGTATTTTATCCAGATTCGAACGGGTCACCTCCAAGAAATAACCTTGATTTTTACGATATACAATACGAAGATTGCGAATACCGCTGCGTTCCCGTTCCTGCTCCTCGTAGGCAACAAGGGCTAAACGGGCTTCTTCCCCGCCACATTTGAGTGCGTCAAGTTCTTTACTGTATCCATCTCGAATCATATTTCCTTCGTTGACCGAGATGGGCGGTTCTTCGACAATGGCTTCGAGAATATGCGCACGAAGACTTGTCAGTGGATCCAGCCCTTCCAACAGAAGGCTGACACAATCGTTCTTCTGCGAAGAAAGCGTGGAAATAATCCGTGGAAGTGTGGAAAGCGACTGTGCAAAACGAAGCAAATCACGGGCATTTCCACGGCGAAAGCTCAGTTTGCTCAGAAGGCGTTCCAAATCATAGACATTTTCTAAAGCCTCACGAAGGGTAAAGCGAGTTGAGAGTTCATGAGTAAACAGTTCAACCACATTTTGCCGCGCTTCAATAGCTTTTTTATCTACAAGAGGAAAGGCAATCCAATCGGCTAATTTTCGCGAACCCATGGCGGTTTTAGTACGGTCCAGAACAGAGAGAAGCGTATGCCGTCTTGTTGCATCCTCTAAATTGCGTATTAACTCCAGATTTTCACGCGTGGCAGCATTCATGCGCAGATAGCGGCGTGGCGTCACCCAGCTAACACTGGACAGGTGTTCAAGAGGTTTATTCTGGTAGGCATATACGGTTTCTAAAAGTGCATAGAGTGCAATCTGCGCAACCAAATGACGACGAAAAATCGAAGGAATGCCGCCGGGAAGCCGGTCACGTAATCCCTCATGGAGATCGCGAATATGAATATGTCCGCGATTCTGTCGAGAAAGAAAAACCTTTTTTCCCGAAAGATATTCGTGAATGGAATCATTAATTTCCTGATTTTCTTCATCGTCTAAGAGAATCACTTCGGCAGGTTGCAGAGATTCCACCCAGTCCAAAACCGTCAGCGCAAAACGTTCTACGGGCGCAATTTCTGTCGCTTCAAGGCGACCTGTTGAGAGATCTGCATAACATAGACCCAGTGTTTGATGGTAACTATAGACCAATAGAAGATAATTATGTTCCGACCGTTCCAGATTATCCGCATCGGTCACTGTGCCCGGCGTTATGATGCGCGTAATGCCACGCTTAACCAGTCCAACCGCTTCACGTGGATCTTCCATCTGTTCTACGAGACATACTTTGTATCCGGCGCGAACGAGTTTTGCTGTGTAGCTATCCACTACGTGATGCGGAACGCCTGCCATAGGACAGCGTTCATCAAGACCGCAATCACGACCGGTAAGCGTGAGTTCAAGGATGCGGGAACCAACGAGTGCATCGTCAAAGAATAGCTCGTAAAAATCACCTAAACGATACAGAATAAGGCAGTCAGGATGTTGTTCTTTAATTTGCACATAATGCTGCATCATCGGCGATAGCTTTGACCGATCAATGTTTTCCCAGACCATAGTCCCTCTCTTCTATGCATCGTGTTCGAAAACGCGAATATCTTTTCTTTATTATAGTCGAAATATGTTACTCAACCCGTTCCCCGAAGAGGGAAAAGGAGTTTGCCTCCTGGATGCGAACCGGAATCATTTTCCCTATAAGAGAATGATCGCCGTGAATGTGGACAAGTCGTCCCTGCGCATCACGGCCCGACAAGCGTGTCGCATCTGTTTTGCTGATACTTTCAATCAGCACTTGTACAGTATCCCCGATCGCCAAACGATTCTTTCGATTAAAAATAGGATACAAAACATCCAGCAATTCCTGAAAACGGCGGCTTTTCGTTTGTTCGTCGATATGATCGCTTCGTTCATACGCTTTTGTACCCGGCCGCGGTGAATACAGAAAGGTAAAAGCAGTCGTAAACTCGACTTCACGGCAAAGAGCAAGCGTCTGCGCGTGGTCTTCTTCCGTCTCGCCCGGAAAACCCACGATAATATCCGTTGACAGCGCAATATCCGGCATGGCCTGACGCAAACGACTCGCCAAATCCAAATAGTGTTCACGGGTATAATGACGATTCATTTCCCGAAGAACTTTGTTTGATCCGGATTGCAACGGAAGATGAAAATGACGTTCAATTGTAGGATGCTCCGCCATAACAGCAATCAGACGATCGGATAAATCTTTGGGATGCGAAGACATAAAGCGAACTCGCAATATACCGTTAATTTCAGCTACTTTGGCAAGCAACGTCGGAAAGTCCATGTTGCCATCGGAATAGGAGTTCACATTCTGACCAAGGAGCATAATCTCCCGGTATCCCCTATCCGCAAGCGTGCGCACTTCAGCAAGTATTTCTTCTGATGGACGACTCTTTTCTCTGCCTCGTGCATAGGGCACGATGCAATAGGAGCAAAAATTATTGCAACCGGTCATAATATTCACATACGCGAATGCAGAATCGTTGCGCACATAAAGCGCATCGCGGTCTTCCTCGTATGAGGATATATCCACGATTCGCTCTCCGGTTTCTTTCACCTGTTCAACAAGTTGCGGCAATCGAGCAATATTATGTGTGCCAAAAATCAGATCTACCTGTGGGTAGGATTGTAAAATGACATCCTTCGCACTGCCGGTTTGCGTCATGCAGCCGCATAACGCTAATATTCTATTTGGGCGATCTGTCTTCCATTTTTTTAATGCCCCGATTTGCCCAAAGACCTTCTGTTCCGCATTTTCGCGTACAAGACAGGTATTCATCGCAATGAAATCCGCTTCGTCGGTCTTTTCCGTAGCCTGATAGCCCATCGTTTCCATCAGATACGCCATACGCTCGGAATCATGTTCATTCATCTGGCAACCATGTGTAATAATTTTATACTTCATATCTCTCCTCTGCGTTCTAAGCTATTGTATCAAAGAGCGCGCAAAAAAAAGAGACCTTTCCGCGAAAGGTCTCTTTTTAAGATGGATCAAAGATTATTCTTCCGGCTTTTCTTCGGCAGCTTCTTCCGATTTTTCTTCTGCCGACTCATGCACCAGATCACCGATCTGCGCCGTAGTGTTGCTCTTTTCTTCCTTTTGTTCCGATTCTTCCAGCGGAGATTCTTCGACTAAGTTCATCTGCGCAGCAATCAGGTCGCCCAAATTCGTTCCAATGTCGTCGCTCTGGTCAAAATTGAGCAACGCTTGCGGTTTACGGCGTTCACGTGGCTGCTTCGGCTGTTTTGCTTTTGGAGCGGCTTCACGGCGCTCAAACTTCGAAGCATCAATTTGACGCGGCTCAACTTTCTTGTCCGAAGTCTCGTTTTCTTCTTTCTGTTCGGCTACCGGCTCTTCTAACGCACGGGTGGAAAGCGCAATGCGCTGACGCTCGTCATCGATCTCCAAAATCTTCACTTCGACTTCTTGTCCGATATTGTATTCATCAGACGGCTTCTCTACGTGATGATGTGCAATTTGGGAGACATGAATCAGTCCCTCTACCCCATCATCAAGACGAACAAAAGCACCAAAATCAAGGAGATTTACCACGGTTCCCTTAAGAACGTCTCCCGGTTTATGATTCTGCTTAAACAACTCAAAAGGCTTCGGCATAAGCTGCTTTAACCCAAGGGAAATTCGGTTACGGTCACGGTTGGCTTTTAATACCACCGGTTCCACTTCCTGTCCGATTTCTAAAACATCTGCGGGTTTTTCAATCCGCTGCCAGGAAATATCGGAAACGTGAATCAATCCGTCAACGCCGCCTAAATCAACAAAGGCACCAAAATCAGTCATGCGAACGACTTTGCCTTTAACCGTTTCTCCGACGACAATCTTTTCCCATACGCTGTCTAATTGCTCTTCTAAAACGGCACGCGCCGAAAGAACGACACGACGCTTGCGCTCATCGACCGACAGGAATTTGCATTCCAACGTTTGACCGATGTATTGCTTGAAATTTTTAACGAAGTACGTGGCAATCTGCGATGCCGGAATGAATCCGTTGATTCCCATGACATTCGCTACCAAGCCGCCGTTATTATCTCCGGTAATTAAGGCATCAATCGTTTCGCCGGCTTCGTACTTCTCCATTAATTTCGTCCAGTTCTTGAGACCCTCTACACGACGTGTGGACAGCATAACATTACCTTCGCCATCGTCCAGCTTAATCACATAGACATCGATCTCGTCCCCTTCATGGAAATGATCGCGTGTGTTACCGCGTTCGTCATCCGTCATTTCATCCGTTTTAATGATTCCGTCTGCTCGATAACGAATATCGACATAGACTTCATCCTCTTTTACACTGATGACGGTACCTTTGACAATATCGCGAGGATAAATCTTCACCATACTGTCTTCGATTTGTTCCATGAAATCTTCTTTCGTAAAATTCTCCATCCCTTGAACGACCTCCTCAATAATCCAGTCCGGTGTGCTCGCACCGGCGGTTATGCCTATTCTATTCAATATCGGGTAGGTTTGTAAAGTTAAATCGTTGAAAACTTCAATTTGTTGGACGTTTTTTGCTTCTTTTTCCGCTACCTGACGTAATTTATTGGTATTGGAGGAATGTTTTCCTCCGATTACGACCATAAGATCTACCTGTCGAGCCAATGCTTCACAAGCATTCTGTCGATCTTGGGTTGCGCGACAGATGGTCTTCGCTACGTTCACTTCTATATCTTTTGGCAATGCAGAAACCACATTTTGAAAGTAGGCTTCGCGATTAGTGGTCTGCGAAACGACAAACAACGGTTTCTCCGATTGTACAGCGGAAGCTTCTTGTGGAGTCGATAGAATTAGTGCATCCGCATCAAGTCTGCTGCGCATAGCGATGACCTCAGGGTGCTTCGCATCGCCGACGATTACACAGCGATATCCCTGGTTCTGTTTTTCCTGTAAGAGGCGGTAAATATTCAACAGCACGGGACATGTTCCATCAATAATTCGCGCACCGGTAGCTTCTAACTCTTTTCGCTCTTCCGCGGTTACGCCATGTGCCCGAAGGAGCAGAATAGCATCTTTATCAAGTACTGTTGCTTCGCGTAGTGTGGACAAAACATGGATGCCTTCTGCCTCGCGCCGGGAGACATATTGCGCATTATGTACGAGCGGACCGTAGGAATAGACCTTTCTTCCTTTAGCATCGGCAAGCGCCTCGCTTGCTTTGCGGTCTATTTCACGCACACCAAAGCAAAATCCGGCATGATCAGCAATTTGAATGTCCATCTACCTCATCTCCCTCTAAAGAAAGCCCGTAAATCGTTTGATAAATGAGTCGAAGCATCTCTTTTCGTTCAGCACGAGAAGAATAGCCGGATAATTCCTCTATGGAAAGCATGGGACGAATAGTAACCTGAAAGCGATGACGGAAACGATAATCGGAATCCAAGTACAGACAATATACCGGTACTTTCGCTTTTTGTACCAGATACGCAATTCCCTCTTTCATGTGCGAAAGGTCTGCGTCGGCATAGCGATGTCCTTCCGGGAAAATACCCAAAACAGCACCATCCTTGAGTACTGCGAGCATTCGACGCAGTGCGCCTATGTCGTTCGCTTCCCGATCAATCGGTATCAGTTGAATGCGTCGAAGAAAAGTGCCAATGATCGGAAGATCGGACAGTTCTTTTTTGCCGACGATATAGGTATTCTCTGGTGCAATGGCGTGCATGGCAAGAGCATCCCAATTCGAACGGTGATTTGCACAAAGAATGTATGGCCCTTTGGTGTTGCACAAATCGCCATTCGTTTCAAAGCGAAAGACAAGGCGAAGAATACACCGCGCAAGGTGCTTAGTCCATCGGATTAACATGATGCCATTCCTGAATAATGCGTTCGACCACTTCGTCGATGGTCATATTGCTCGAATCGATACATACGGCATCTTCCGCCTGACGAAGAGGCGAAATGGCGCGTGTAGAGTCATACTGGTCACGACGGCGAATGTCTAAAAGAACTTCCTCGTACGCCATGGAGGACGTGGATTTTTTATCCTGCAGCCGCCGTCTTGCCCTCTCTTCGGGTGACGCAGTAAGAAAGATTTTCAAATCGGCATGAGGTAATACTACTGTGCCGATGTCCCGTCCGTCTAAAATAATATCCGCAGAAGAAGCAATCTTCTGCTGCATCGCAACCATCTTTTCCCGTACAGCGCGGTAGCCAGATACAACAGAGACATTTTGCGTGACATCATCGGCACGAACACGAGCAGTAACGTCCCTCTCCCCTAAAAAAACACGATCCTTCTCTATACGCAGATCCAACTTTTTTAGCCGATCTTCGACACTTTTCTCATCATTGACCTCTATTCCCTGTTCTAAAAGGTCGAGCGTAATAGCACGATACATCGCTCCGGTATCCAAATGCGCCATCTGTAACATCTCGGCTAAACGATCCGCCACAGAGCTTTTTCCCGAACCGGATGGACCGTCAATCGCAATGGTTTTCGTCATCTCTTCTCCTCATTTCTCTTTAACTGCCTTATGCTAACGACTCAGCCGCACCGATACCGGCGGCGAAGCCGGTGGAAAACGCAATCTGTAAATTGTAGCCTCCGGTTAATCCGTCTACATCAAGCATTTCTCCCGCAAAAAAAAGCCCTTCTTGTTTTCGTGATGCCATGGTCTTAGGGAAAACTTCTTTCACTTCTACACCGCCTCGTGTAATCACCGCCTGAGAAAAAGAAGCCAATCCGGCGTAAGAAAGCGGAAAATTCTTCAACAGTCTTAGGAAACGATCTTCCTCTGTTCTCGTCCAACTGTGAAAGGGAGATGCCCCATCCCAGTTTCCCTTTTGTAGAAAAACATCCACACATCGCTTTGGTAAAAACGTAGAGAAAAGCGTGCGCAGCGAACGATTTGCTCCGTTTTGCCGCTCCCGAAGCAAGCGTCGGCGAAGAACTTCTTCTTCCATGGCCGGTTTCCAATCCAAGGACAGTACAACGTCATTTTGTTCTTTTCCACTAAGAAGAGAAGAAAGCGTAAGAACTACCGGACCGGAAATGCCGTCATGCGTAAAAAGCATCTCGCCAAAGAGCGATTCTTTGCGGTTTCTCCACGAGGCATTTAGTGTGATGTTTTTTAGCGATATCCCTTCCCAAGAGGAAACAAAATCATCCTGCAGAAGAATCGGGACTAATGCCGGAGAAAGCGGCACAAGGGAATGTCCGAACGCTTTTGCGAAGCGATACCCATCTCCGGTGGAACCTGTTGAAGGATACGATTTTCCTCCACAGGCAAGAATAACGCGCGACGCGTAAAACGGCTCTTTATCGGTAAAGACTATGCAGAAGCGTCTCTCTTTTTCATCGTAAGTGACATCTTTTGCACAATGATGAAAATACAGTTCTGCGCCGTTTTTCCGCAAGGTTTTCTCTAAAACACGATTGATGTCGCTTGCATGATCCGAAACTGGAAATACCCGATCTCCGCGTTCCACTTTTAACGGCTGTCCGTGCTGCGTGAAGAAGTCCATCGCGTCCCGATTGCTGAATTGATGAAATGCAGAATAGAGAAAGCGCGGATTACGAGAGATATTGTCAAAAAAAGCCGGAAATGGCGTTGTGTTCGTTACGTTACAGCGCCCCTTGCCCGTAATATAGATTTTTTTACCGACTTTTTCATTGCGGTCAAAGAGAGCAACGCGCCTTCCTGCATTGGCACAAGCAATGCCTGCCATGCAGCCGGAAGCCCCCATACCAAGTATAGCAATCTCCGCATAGCGCATCATCTTTGTTCCTTTCCATCGCATTCTATCTGTCGATATTCTCCGGCAAGCGTGCCTTCCAGACGAATCGAGCCGATTCGTATTCGAATAAGGCGCAGAACCTGATAATGTAGTTTGGCAAACATGCGCCGAATTTCTCGTTTATGTCCTTCATGTAGGATGACGCGAACAATATGGGAAGAGGTGCAGGTTGGCGGCCAATCGGAAAGAACCTGTTCCCATACGCCGTCTTCTTTGACAGAGATAAACGGTTGAATCGCATCCATACGCATCACTGTTCCCTCCACCCGTAATCCTCGAAGGAGAATGTTGGCATCCGATCGTGTGAAGGGGCGATCCAGAACAACGATATATTCTTTTTCCGTCTCGTTCGACGGATGGGCGATGCGTTGTGCAAGTTTTCCATCATTTGTTACAAGCAGAAGACCTTCCGAATCGTTATCAAGGCGTCCTATACTGAACAACCCCTGTTCTTTGGGTAATTGGTCGTAAATGATTGGAGCACCGAAGGGATCATGATGGCTACAGATCCTTCCTCGTGGTTTATGATATGCCAGCAAAATAGGTTCGGAAAGAAGAGCGACGACGGAACCATCTACACAAATCTGGTCGGAAGACTTGACATCTGTGGCTAAATTATGGACGAGTTCCCCGTTTTTCGTTACGCGCCCGGAAAGAACGAGTGCCTCCGCCTTTCGCCGTGAAGCAATACCACAACGCGCAAGATACCGATTAATCCTCATCCGCCTTCTCCCACATTGCCTCCACTTCCGCGCGAGAAGGAAGTTCGTCAAGAGAAGAAAGCGAAAATGCACGCAGAAACGCTTTTGTCGTGCGATACAGAATCGGACGACCAATCTGTTCAAGACGTCCTGCTTCTTCAATCAAACCGCGGTCAAGAAGCGTATCCAAGGCACTTTCACTGCGAACACCGCGTATCGCATCAATTTCTACACGCGTTACCGGCTGTTTATAAGCAATAATGGCTAATGTCTCCCGTGATGAATTAGACAAACGCTTGTTTTTCGCTTCACCGAACAGTTGTTCAAAATAGCTGGCATGTTCTTTTCGCGTCGTAAGCTGTACAGCATCGTCTAAAAAGCGAAGCACAAGCCCACGACGTTCATGTTCCATTTCCGCTTGGAGCTCCTCACACAGACGTCGAACTTCTTTTACAGAAAGCGAAAGAACCTTCGCCATATCTGCTAAAGGCAATGGATCGCCCCATACGTAAAGTAATCCTTCTACTATGGATTTATATTCACGATCGGTAGTCATTGTGCCTCCGTTTCCGATAGCGCATCGGTATCTTCCTGCACAGAAGATGGATCTATGCCATTGAGAACCTGATTAAACGTATCTCGATTCTGCATACGAATCGCAATCTCTTTGCTTCCGGGTTTTTGCATAAGCTGAAGGGCGTGACGTCGAGATAGCTCTAACAAGAGTAAAAAGGTGACAATGACATTTCCTTTTTTTACATCCTTCGCATCGAAAAGATCCAAGAATGTAAAGCGTTCCCCCTTTGCCAATTTATTCCGTATACGACGTGCGACAACGTCTTCACTGTATTCCTCGCGCACCATAACCGCTTGCGGAGAAAAGGTAAATCGACGACTATTGCGTCGCTCTCGCAAAGAACGAAGAGCATCGAAAAGATCTTCTTTCGTTCCGCTCAACACTTCTTGTGGTTTCGATTGATAGCGTGCCGGATCTTCACCGAGCTTACTGAAAATCCCAAATCCTTCATCTTCTAACGAAGCAAGACGTGATGAAAGCTCCTTGAATGTGCGATATTCCAACAAACGACGTATCATCTCCTCGCGGGAAATAACCTCGTCATCTTCATCCCGATCCTGTACTAACATCCGAACCTTCATTTGTACCAGAATGGATGCCATGCGAATAAAATCACTCAATTCTTCCGCCGGAATAGCACTGTTTTGCATAACGGCAAGAAAGCGCTCGGTAATGAGAGATATTTCGATATCATAAATGTCAATCTTTGCTTGCTGCAAAAGTTCCAGCAAGAGATCCATAGGACCGGAAAAAGGTTGAATTTCAACTTGAATCAAGACAACTTCCCCTTTCCGCTCTACAACATTCGAAAAGATAAATCCAGCACTCCGCGAAGAAGCGCTTCCGTAATAGGCTGCGCAAGGCTACTGAAAAGACCGCTAAACACGACTACAGGCAGTATCCACAGTGAATAGCGCTCCCACCGGTAGACCTGCATTTGCCATTTTCGCGGCAGAAACGTGATAATTACTTTTGATCCGTCAAGCGGCGGAATGGGCAAAAGATTAAATGCGCCAAAGAACACGCCATACGTCATAATCTGCATCAATAGAAGCTGAAGGATGGAATTGCTTACGCGCGGTAAGAGAATAGCCGCAAGTAACGCGCTCATGAAGTTCATCGTAACGCCGGCAAGTGATGTGGTAAGCATTCCCAAGCGTTCATGATGAAATCGATTTGGATTGATCGGCACGGGTTTTGCCCAGCCAAAGCGAAAAATCAAAAACGATACCAATCCTACCGGATCAATATGCGGAATCGGGTTCAGCGTTAGTCGCCCGGCTTCTTTTGCCGTCGGATCACCGTTCCAGTATGCCACAAGACCATGCGCACACTCATGAGAGATGATGGTGTACGTAATAGCGATAACGGACGTGATGATTTCCATTACAGATACAGAGAAGTTTTCTCCAAACATAGCCCTTCCGTTCTATTTTGTTTTGGACTGATGAAGTTGATGCGCATAGAGGATGGCGATAATCGTTTTGGCATCCACAATCTCAAAATTCAGCACCATGCGGTACAGTTCATCCAAATTGTGCTCTTCCACCGTCAGAAATTCGGTAGCATCTAAAGGTAATTTCGATACTTCCAAGTCGCAAGCAAGAAAAAGGCTCAATTTCTCATCGGTAAAACCGGGAGAAGCATAAGCATCCATCAAATATTCCAGGTGATTCGCTTTAACACCCACCTCTTCTTGCAGCTCACGCTGCGCCGCATCCTGCGGCGATTCGCCCGGTTCCACTAATCCCGCCGGAATCTCCAACAAAGATTGACGCACGGCGATACGATATTGGCGAACCATAAGCATCGTATTTTCGTCCTTTAACACGATCATGCCCACGCCACGTTGATGCGAAACAATTTCACGTTTGGCATAACCCATATTAGGCAATTCTACCGTTTCGACGCGAAGATGGACGATGCGTCCATCGTATATTTCTTCGGTTTTTATCGTGCGTTCCATCGCATTCGTATCTTCACTCATGACATGCCCCTTTGTTCAGCCTTCCATTGCCTTGCCTGTTCAATCATCTCTCTTGCGCTATTGCAGGTAATGTCCGTAATATGCACGCCGCCAAGAAGGCGCGCCTGCTCCGCTATACGCTCTTCTTCCGATAGTTCATGCAACGAAGAGATCGTTTCCTGTTCGTGGGAAATTTTCTTCATAGCGAAATGGGTATCCGCAATGGCGGCAATCTGCGGAAGATGGGTAATGACAAGCACCTGATGTCTTTTCGTTAAACGGAACAACTTTTCTGCGACAACCTGGGCAGTGCGTCCGCTTATACCGGTGTCAATTTCATCAAAAACAAGGGTCGGCATGGCGGTAATCTCGGAGGCAATAATCTTTAGCGCCAACATAAAACGCGACATTTCTCCCCCACTCGCCACTTCGGAAAGAGATTGCATGGGTTCACCGGGATTCGTGGAAATCTGAAAGTCTACGATATCTTCTCCCGTCGCACCGATCGTATTGGCTTTGTCAAAGGGAATTGCAAACGAGATTTTTTGAATCGCCATCTCCAGCAGTTCTTCCTTCACTCGCTTTTCCAATTGTCGAGCGGCAGCAACACGCAGCGAATGCAATATATCCGCTTTTTCCTGCAGCGTTAAACGAAGCGAATGCTGTTTTTCTTGCAGCGCATTTCGTTCCTGTTCAATATGGTCAAGAAGCTGTAAACGGTTATCCGCTTGTTCTCGAAACGCAAGAATAGCCGCATTGGTTTGCCCGTATTTCCTTCTGAGCATCTGCAGAAGAGTAAATATGCCATCCACCTCTTCAATGCGTTGCGGATCGATCACAATCGAATTACGGTACTCTTCCAAATCCTCCTGGAGCGCTTCCATTTCCGCTTCCATTTGCCACATGCGGTCACGAAGCGAAGAAGCCTCTTCATCTTTGCGTGCCAAAAGATCGAAACTCTGCGCACAGCTCATTAGCCCATCACGTAATCCGCGATCGCCGCTTACCGCGCCAAAAAGGCGGTTTGCTATCTGCAAGCGCTCTGTGGCGGATACCAGCGATTTATACTCGCGTTCCAGATCTTCTTCATCCAGATGTGTAAGGTCCGCAGAGTCAATTTCCGAAATTTGATAGCGCAAAAGATCCTTCTCACGCAAAACATCCTCCGGCGAAAGCGAAAGACGATCCAATTCGCTTTGCACCGCATGAAGATTCTGGAGCGTGTCGCGCAATGCTTTTTTTTCGTTCTCCGCACGTACACCAATAAAACTGTCAATAAGCGGAAGGTATGTTCGTGGAGACTTTAACAGATTCTGCGCATTCTGCGCATGAATGTCCAAAAGAAGCTCCATGACGCGGCGATAGGACTGCAGCGTGACCGTAACATCATTGAGACGCTGACGAGATCCTTTTTGCGAAAACTCCCGTCGTGCGAGGATCAAGCGCTCCTCAAGGGGAATACCCAATTGCTCCATTTCTTCACAGAGCGTCTTATCGGTTAACTCTTCCATTTCCGACCAAGTAAAACATCCCTCTACGACTGCTGTTTTATCCCCGTGCAAAATACGTTTTTCGGCACGTGCGCCCCGTAAGAAATCCAGTGCATCAACAAATAAACTTTTCCCTGAGCCCGTTTCACCGGTTACCACGGATTCCGCGGAAGGAAAAGAAACCTCTACGGTATCCAGCAGGGCAAAATGTTGAATCCGCAGTTCAGTAAGCATTATTGAATGAACTCCTCAATATCTTTAACCAGCTGATCCAGCTGTGTAATGTCCGTTGGTGCGATAAAAAGCGTATCCACGCCGGCGACAATGCCTGCCACATGATCCAACTTGGCATTGGTAATCGTCATGGAAACAACGGGTGCGCAGTAAATGACCGTCTCAATAATGACCATATTGCCGTTATGATAAACACTAAGAATCGCTGAGCGAAGAATTTTATGCAAACGCTCGTTTAACGAATCGTGCACGGAATCCAAAACGGTATATTTATAATCTCCTTTTACCGTTTGTACTTTAGAAATGCGAAGTTCCTTTATATCGCGGGAAATCGTCGCTTGCGTAGCGTGAACGCCATGTTCGCGCAAAAGTTCCGCCAACCCTTCCTGCGTCTGCACCTCTTGTTGTTCTATCAAATCGAGAATGAGACGCTGTCGATTATATTTTTTCATTTTCTCCCCTTCCATCGCCAACCGTTATTCCCTAACCAGCTCCGAAAAGATGGTTATTAACTTCTCCCCATGCGCAAAACCTTGTGCAAGAGAAACTGCGGAGGAAAAGAGCGCCTCCCGTTGTTGTTGGACGCTTGTGCCTAAAGCCGAAAAGTAGGTTTGTTTTTGCTCCTTTTCGTCCTGTTGCCAATCGCCTTCATCATCCTTCAACTGAAATGCAAGACCGTATAAAGCACCGAACCGGATGGCTATGTTCGTCTCCTTTTCATT
>QWCB01002512.1_pt1 | contig 32021 bp, 26 predicted proteins | sample 1972511 | NCBI WGS metagenome assembly QWCB01 (sample SAMN09866719, study PRJNA288562) | Human gut metagenome isolate term5_stool, whole genome shotgun sequencing... | isolation source: gut | host: Homo sapiens | place: USA: California | reverse complement strand
AAAGAACCGCCGTATGCGGAACCGCACGTACGGTGGTGTGAGAGGTCGGAAAACGAAAGTAGGAAGAAAACTACTTCGTTTTCCTCCTACTCGATTTATGAGAAGTAATCCTTAGAACTGGTACATAGCGCGGACGAAATTGGCGTCTTCTGGACTGGTTTTGGAATCGTCAGTTGTGGTAGTGCTTCCATTGTAGCCATAGATCCAGTATGCATTTGTTTCAGAGTTGCTGTCACTTTCTGTCGAAGACCAGTAGTAACAGTCAAGCGCTGTTCCGCCATGTTCCGTAAGAACCGCATTGATAACAGGAGCTATAGTAAGGAAGCATTTCACTTCATCTGCTGCAGGCAAATACCATCCTTCACCCTTGTCAACACACCATTTGAAAGCAGGGAATGAAGTAAGTTCATTATCAAGAGCCTTGACTTTTGCGGTATTGCTCTTGCCGTCAGTTGTGCTCTGTGCACCGGTGGTTCTGTTGCTTGTTGACCAGACATCTGCAGTCGTCTCATCCAGAGAGATGATCTTGCCCTTCAGCTTGCTCTCATCAACCCATACTACAACACCTTTTACGGAACCTACCTCATAGAAATCTCCGACAGCCCATTCCTTGGCAGGAGTCTGTACAGTAACCTGGCACACAGCCTTGACAGCACCGGCAGTTACGGATATTGTCGCCACTCCGTCAGCAACAGCCTTGACCTTTCCGTCCTGGCTGACAGTAGCTACAGCCTCGGCAGAAGATGCCCATACGACAGAACTCAAATCTGCATCCGCAGGATCGAATGTCGCAGTAAGCTGCGCTTCACCACCAGGCTCGAGATTCAGTTCAGTAGCGCTCAATGTGATTCCTGTCACCTTTATTATTCTCTTGGTTACAGTAACCTTGCACTCGGCTTTCACGTCACCGGCCGCAACGGATATAGTAGCATCTCCCGGAGCCAGGGCACTGACCTTGCCTTCCTGAGAAACTGATGCCACCTTGTCATTGGACGAAGCCCATACCACAGCGCCTACTTCAGCCTCAGCAGGCGAGAAAGTGGCAATCAACAGGGCCTCCTGCTCTTCTACAAGATTAAGAGAGGACTTGTCGAGCGTGACAGTCTCCACCTTTACAGGCTCTTTTACTACTTCTTCAGTTTTCGTTTCCTCTTTTTCGCAGCCGCATGCTAATGCAGCCAAACCGCAGAGCGCGGCGATGAATTTGAATGTTTTCATACTATAATAGGTTTTGTAATTTCGAATAAATGCCCTTTTTGTAAATATATTATTTGAAAAAAAAACTGTCTTCCAGCCTGTTATCCAATCGGAATCTTCACAAGCGGCCCGGCTTTACCGGAAGGATCGACGGCAACTGCCGCCACAATATATTTCTTTCCATCCTCCTTGATGAATGCAAGCTCCTTCTTGTCCTTGTATCCCTTCATCTGCAGGGCTTCGATAGTGTCGTAATCCGAATGCCCGTCCAGACTGGTGAAAGTGCCTACGAACCAATGCGAGGCAGACACTGACGGCTCCATGTCCAATTTTACCGCCTTCTTTCCCGCGTAAATCTCACCATAAATGCTCGCGTCAATGATTTCATAACTTACCTTTACGCTGACACTTGAACCCATCGGCATCTCCGGAGTCGTGAACTCCACCTTCGTGACGCCAGTCGTGGCACCGCCCTTGTAACCGAAAGCGTAAGCCACATACTTGGTCTTGGAAACAAGAATCTCAGTGGCATCCACCTCGTGGTAACCCTGGACAAGGAACGTGGATATGGAATTCCCCGCCTCAGATATCACCCAGTCCGTCAATTCCTTGTCGGATTTGAATTTGGAGAACGTCTCGTAGTCCATGCAGTCGGTGAAATAGGTCTCCTCATCATTGGACGGAGTGAACGCGATCTTGGCCCCGTTGAACTTCAGCTCGTAGAGACCTGTCTTGAATGTCAATGACGACTGCTCGGCAGCTGTAGTCCTGAAAGTCTTTTTGGTTACGCCAGTCGTGCCTGTACAGGACGGGTCCATGCCGAAAGCGAAAACCACGTAATCCGTCTCGGCTTTCAGCTTCGTGCTCTCGAATGAAGATCTGCCTTTTTCCAGAAAATCCGTCACGGACTTGCTGTAGCCCGCCATTTCATATATTTCCAGGGCACTGCGAATCAGTTCAGCATTGGACTGTATGATACCGCCGTCCCCACCATATTTCTCATATTCCTCCGCTGTCACGAAATCGCAGAAATAATAGCAGTCGCCGTTTGTCGGCGCCACAGAAATCTTCGCTGTAGTTGCCCCAACACCAGTAATGTCAATGCTGAAGGAACAATCCACGCTCTCTACTTTTCCAGTGCGGAAAGCAGTCTTTACCAATGAATTGCCTGTGAGATAGTCCTCGCTGAAAGCAAATGCGTAGGCATAGTAGTCCGTTTCGCTCGAAAAACCGTCTTTTACAGCGGAAACCGCCCCGACGGACGCCTTGGACTTGGCGATGGCAGTATAATCGCTCTCGTACAGTGCCGCCACTTCCTGCAGGTGTTCTATCGCCGAACTGATCAGCGCGTCATCCGTTTTCAATGCTTCATAATCATCTTTGGAGATTACACCATAATAATATGATGCAGAGCCCTCTGATGGCGTGATTTCGAGTTTTGCCGACCAGGTCGTGACATCTGAAGTCTTGATTTCGAACTCAACCGTCTTTTCCGGCTGAGAAGGCTCCGGCAGAGTCGATTCAGTCTCCTTCTTGTCGCATGAAAGCGAGATTGCTGCGCAAACAGCCAAGGCCAGTGTGACCTTGGCAGCAGATATTATGTGTTTCTTGCCGTTCATCATGGAACTTTAGAACTGGTACATGGCACGGACTAAAGTGTCACTTTCAGGATTCTCTTTGAAGTCACCATAGCTGGTGGCGGTCCCATCAGATTTAAGATAGCCGTACAATGCGGCTGTCTCATCTTCCTCTCCTTCAGTTGATGACCAGTAGAAATCACTGATTTTTGTCCCGTTATGAGCCTCAAGCGTAGAATTTACAGTCTCTTTTGCATTCAGGAAATAATAAACTTCCAGGATTGCCGGGAAATACCAGCCTTCACCATGTGCAACGCACCATTTGAATGCAGGAAAAGCTGACAGTTCAGCATTGATGTCTTTTACTTTGTCTGTATTTCCTTTGCCGTCTTCTTCACTCTTGGCGCCGGTGTTGTATCCTCCTGTAGCCCAGATATCGACTTTCTCGTCGAGGGATATGATTTTCCCGTGCTCCTTGCTCTCGTCAACCCATACTACGACACCTTTTACATTGCCTACCTCGTAGTAATCTCCGACTGCCCATCCTGTTTTCTTCTCGACGACTACCTTGCACTCGGCTTTCACGTCTCCTGCCGTAACTGATACAGTGGTCTCGCCCTCAGCAACAGCCTTGACCTTGCCTTCCGGGGATACGGTAGCGATTGTCTCGGCAGATGATGCCCATACGACAGAACTCAAATCCGCGTCTTCAGGTGCGAATGTGGCCGTCAGCACAGCTTCCTCTTCAGGAGCAAGCTTGAGCTCAGTGGCGCTCAACGTGATGCTTGCCACCTTATTTGTTTTGGAATCCTCTTTTTCGCAGCTGCATACAAACGCTGCAACACCGCAGAGCGCGGCGATGAATTTAAAGGTTTTCATAATCTATTGTTAGTTTGTTATTCTGTTAGTTCGTTGTCCGTCTTTTTGTAAATGTAGTGATTTTAATTTGGAATAACCAATAGATTGGCAGATTATTTTTGCGAAAAAATGCCGCCAGGATAATCCGAGCGGCATTAAAATGATATAAGATAATGATTTAGTAAGGATTACTTAAAGTTTTTTCAGGACATAATCCGCCTTTATTTTGTCAATGAGGAGTGTCCGCCGAACATGCTGACGATTTTCATGCACGGAACGTCGGTCTCTCCGTCTCCCACATATATCATCTGCGTGAACGGAATCCTCTTCTTGTCCTCTGCCATACTTTCATTGACTTCCTTGGTGTCCCTCGCGCTGAAGATACCTTTATTTATCTTGAATATGAACTGTGTCTTTGCGGTGTAGTCTACAGCGATGCCCGGCCACTCGGCCTCTCCCTTGGAGTCATACAGGAACGAGCTCGCGAAAATGTGCTTGAACTCCTTGGCGAGCGGACAGCCCTCGATGATCTCCTTGAGACCTGAGGAGTTTATGTAGTGCTCCACCTTTACGCCTTGGCTGCGTCCATATTCATTGACAAGATCAAACCAGCTCTCGAGCCCCTCGAAAAGCTTTATGTCCTTTCCGAATTTCTTGAACTCGCTGCGCTTGAGCCTGATGCCCTTGGCTCTCGCCTCATCGAACATCAGCTTCATGTAGGCGAGGATGTTGCTCGCGTCCTGTCCGGAAGCGATGCGGTTGCTTATGTCCCAGAACTCTTCAGGCGTCTTGCCGATGGCCTGGATGAATCCGAATTCCTGCATATTGCCCGGGGACAATGTCCCGTCAAAGTCGTAGATGAGAGCGACTATAGGTTTTCTTGTCATAGTCAATGCGCGACGGCTGAAAAAAAATGAACAACAGAGCCGTCCTCCTTTGGCGAATATAGTGAAAAGTTATTACATTTGCGCAATATATGATGGTCAGGCATCTGGATTTTTTGTCACGGAAACCTGACGGGCTGTGATAACATAACCTATTAATAAATGGAACATTATTTCGCGCGTCTTCAGAACGCCATCAGACTGTACTGGGACAAACCGGCAGTTTGTAATTATAGAGGTGAAACATTCACTTACGGCCAGCTGGCTACCCAGATAGAGCGGTTCCACATTTTCTTCGAGGCTTGCGGGCTGAAGAAGGGTGACCGCATCGCCATATGCGCCAAGAACACGGCCAGGATGGCTGTTTCTTTCCTTTCAGTCAATACCTACGAGACTGTGGTGGTGCCGATTCTTTCTGATTTCACGCCGGAAAGCGTAAATCATCTGGTGGACCATTCAGAGAGCCTGATGCTCTTCACCGACAGCGACATCTGGGCGAAACTCGACAAATCCAAGATGCCTTTGGTGAAGGCAGTAATCAGTGTCAATGATTTCACTCTCCTCTATGCCGACAATGATGATGTGAAAAAGGCCTATGCGGCTATATCAGAGACTTTCGCCTCACGTTATCCTATGGGATTCACCGGAGAGAATGTCACATACAATACCGACAACTGGGATGACCTCGACATCATCAACTACACATCCGGCACGACAAGTGCGCCTAAAGGCGTGATGCTGACATACAAGGCATTGAGCGCGACCATCGACTTCGGCCAGAGATATATTCCGTCATCAGACAAATTCACGATGGTGTCAATGCTGCCGATGGCCCACATGTACGGACTGGTATATGAATTCCTGTACCCTCTGTGCAACGGAACGAGCATCACATTCCTCGGCAAGACCCCGTCACCGTCACTGCTGCTTTCTGCTATGCACGACGTGAAGCCGTATCTTCTCATTACCGTGCCTCTCGTGATGGAGAAAGTGTTCAAGAGCGCCATAAAACCGGTACTTGACAAGCCGGTGATGAAAGTGCTGACAAGGATTCCGGGAATCAATTCATTGATATTCAAGAAGATCAGAGAGAAACTCCTGAGTGCCCTCGGCGGAAATCTCCAGATGATCATCATGGGCGGCGCACCTCTCAACCCTGAGGTGGAGAAATGGTTCAAGAGAATCGGACTTCCTTATACTGTAGGTTACGGTATGACTGAAGCCGCTCCGCTTCTCGCTTACGAACCGTGCACATCATATGTTCCTGGCTCTTGCGGAAGGTCGGTGGACTGCGCCATTGTCCGCATTGACTCTGAAGACCCTCAGCACGTGGTCGGTGAAATTCAGGCGAAAGGTGACAATGTCTGCATCGGCTATTACAAGAATCCTGAGGCGACGGCAGCCGCATTTACGGAGGACGGCTTTCTCAAGACCGGCGACCTCGGCATCATCGACGCTCACGGCAATATCTTCATCAGAGGCCGCAGCAAGAGCATGATTCTCAGCGCAAACGGCCAGAATATCTACCCGGAGGAGGTTGAGGCTGTGGTGAACAATCAGGACTATGTGGTAGAGTCCGTAGTCGTGGACAGGGCCAGCAAACTCGTTGCTCTTGTTTATCTCGACGCTGATGCCATGAAGAAGGCAGGACTCGACGAGGAAACTGTCGCTGATCTGCATGAGACTATAAGGATCAATGCAAACAAGGCATTGCCGTCCTACAGTCAGCTCCAGAAAGTGGAAGTCGTGGACAAACCTTTCGAGAAAACTCCTAAGATGAGCATCAAGCGCTTCATGTACAAATAGTTGTTTTTGGTGCAACGTTTATGATTTTTTCTGCATCTAACATTTGTTGACTACTAACAGTTGAGTGAATTATGAGCTGGAAGAAATTGATTGTACTTGCACTTCTTGCATTCTTTTTCCATCAGAACGCAGATGCGTTCCGTCCACAGAAACCGTTCAAGGCGGACATCTCCTTTTCGGCCGCATTCATTGCCGAGAGCAATGTTCTCCAAGACCGTTTCATGCGCGGGTATCTGTCTTATGATGACTTCTATCGTGGCTATTCCCCTGACGTGGAACACCTGTATGCTGAATATCTTCAGTTGCCGGAGACTGCTGACGGGGATCCGATGTTCTCCTTGCGGGCTGATTTCAAGGTGCTCGAATGGCTTTGTGTAGGTGTGGATTTTTCATATCAGCACATTTGGGGCACAGTCTATAAGGGATTCAACCGCTATCCGGAACGGAAGGTAAAGGGAAACGTGTATTATGTGATGCCGGAAGTCAGGTTCGACTACCTGAGGACGAGGCTTTCCACATTGTCCTCTTCCTGCAGTATCGGACTTGGAATCTATGACGGGTTCAAGAAGAAAGTCTATGCGGACTTCCAGTTGAGGCCCATCACTTATTCGATAGGTACCGTGGTTTACGGTAAAGTAGGCGTGACGGTCGGTACTCTTATGAATGGTTTGGAATTTGGTGCAGGTGTAAGGTTTTAAAGGAGGTAATGCTATGAAAATTAAAGTATTGATGGCGTTTGCCGTTTTGCCGCTTTTGGCTTTCGAATGTTGTGACGACACAGATACCTGGCAGTTCCGTTGTCAGCGGGGAAGTGAATTCACACTTTATCCGCAGGACGTTCTCGAAGAAGTGATAGGGGAGTCTCTGATGTCGCTGAATTTTGTCCAGAGAGTAATCGATTCGCACAATGGCAATCCTTCCCTCGGCATACACTCCGTCAAGGACATGACCGGTTGGGAGTATCTGGTGGAAAACAGGATCGAAAAAAGCGATACTGTCTGGTTTGATGCCAGAAGAAGAATGAGGATACGCCGTTCGCAGCCCGGAAACAAATGGATCGTGACTCGACAGGATGATTACGCTTACAATGATCAGCTGTATTCGTTTGAACTGAAGGCGGAACGCTGTGACAAGGACGTTGACGGTGCTTTCAAGTATCCGTGGCTTGTTACTGTCGAAGGCAGCCGTACCGAGAACTCGGATTATTCAATGACCTATTCAGTGCCGGCTCCGATGAAAGTCAGATGGGGCAACATGCTTACTTTCAGCAGCGAAGATATCATGCCTGAAGGCAAACTGCTCATCTCTTTTTACAAGGAAGGCAAGAAAATCGACTGGATAAATGCTGACTATGCAGCAGACGGAACAAAGTACGAGACTTCATTGAACAATTAAAGACAGCGTTGCCGTCAATGGACAATGTCGTAAGCTCCGAATCATGACTGACAATTTGTCACGACAATCACATTGGAACATTATTTGACCTTTCATAGACCGTCCGGTATGCCGGGCGGTTTTTTGTTGTGCCGCCGCATTGACCGGAAAACATTGAAATTTAAAATTTAAAATATCATGGCAGAGATTAAAGGTAAAATCGGCGTCACTACGGAAAACATCTTTCCGGTGATCAAACAGTTCTTGTATTCGGATCACGAGATATTCCTCAGAGAGCTTGTAGCCAATGCTGTGGATGCCACAGAGAAAATCAAGGCACTTGCTTCTTCCGGAGACTTCAAAGGTGTGCTCGGAGAACTTTCAGTCAGAATCGAACTCGATGAGGACAAGAAGGTGCTCAAAGTCATTGACCGTGGTATCGGTATGACCGAAGAAGAGATTGACAAATACATAAATCAGATCGCGTTCTCTTCAGCAGGAGAGTTCCTGGAGAAATATAAGGACCAGATCGGCAACATCATCGGCCATTTCGGTCTCGGATTCTATTCCGCATTCATGGTTTCCAAGAAGGTGACCATCGAGTCATTGTCCTGGAAAGAGGGTGCGAAACCGGTCATGTGGTCTTGTGACGGCAGTCCTGAGTATGAAATGTCAGAGTGCGACAAGAATGACAGGGGTACTGTCATAACATTGTACCTGGATGACGATTCCTCAGAGTATGCCGCAAAGGGCAAAATCGAGCAGCTGCTGAACAAATACTGCAAGTTCATGCCGTTCCCGGTCGTATTCGGCAAGGAGCAGGAGTGGAAAGACGGCAAATATGTCGATACTGACAAGGACAAGGTCATAAACAGCGTGGAGCCTCTGTGGACACGCAAGCCGTCAGAGCTCAAGGAAGAAGACTACATGAACTTCTACAAGGCCCTGTATCCGACTTATGAGGAGCCTCTGTTCTATATCCATCTGAATGTGGACTTCCCGTTCCATCTGACAGGTATCCTTTATTTCCCTAAGATCAAGGAGAGAATGGCGATCGAGAAGAACAAGATTCAGCTCTATTGCAACCAGATGTTCGTGACCGACCATGTGGATGACATTGTCCCGGACTTCCTGACGCTGCTTCATGGTGTGATAGACTCTCCGGACATTCCGCTGAACGTCTCCAGAAGCTACCTGCAGAGCGATTCCAATGTGAAGAAGATTTCCGGATACATCACCAAGAAGGTAGCTGACAGGCTGGAAGAGATCTTCAACAATGAGCGCAAGTCGCTGGAGGAGAAATGGGATAACCTCAAGCTCTTCATCGAGTATGGTATGTTGTCAGACGAGAAGTTCTGCGAAAGGGCAATGAAATTCGCTCTCCTGAAGAATACTGACGGCAAGTTCTTCAGCCTGGAAGAGTACCGCAAGGCTATCGAAGGCTCACAGACAGACAAGGACAAGAAGGTCGTTTATCTGTATGCTACTGACACTGATGCCCAGTACACCTTCATTGAGGGAGCCAAGAATAAGGGTTACGACGTGCTGCTGATGGACTGCGAGCTGGATTCACACTTCGTAAGCCTGCTCGAGAGACAGATTCCTGACTGCAGGTTCTGCCGCGTGGACTCAGATGCCATCGACAATCTTATCCCTAAGGAAGACAGGACCAGGCCTGAGTTCAGCGAGGCTGAGAAGAATGACATTTCCGACCTGTTCAAGGCCGTGCTGCCTAAGGGCTACGAGTATATCGTGACGGCAGACAATCTCGGCAAGGCCGGCGAGCCTATCCTCATCACACAGAACGAGTTCATGCGCCGTTACCGCGAGATGAGTTCATTGGGCGGAGGAATGAATTTCTACGGTCAGATGCCGGTATCGTACAATATCACTGTCAATGCTGAGAATCCGCTCATTGAGAAGATTCTTGAGGCCGAGAAGGCACAGGTTAAACCTTTGGAAGCCGTGGCTGATGCTGATCCTGAAATCGTAAAGGCAGGTGAGGCCAAGGATGCTACAGATGAGCAGAAGAAGGCTGCAGAAGATGCCAAAAATGCCGCACGCGAGGCCAAGGATGCTGCTTATTCAGTACATAAGGCTGATATCGAGGCGTTTGCATCACAGAATGAAGTGCTCCAGCAGATTGCTGACTTGGCGCTTCTTGCCAATGGTCTGCTTAAGGGCAAGGCTCTGAGCGAGTTCATCGCACGCAGCCAGAAGGTCGTAAGCGACGCATATCTGAAATAAAGCGTTAGTTTGTCTTCTTGTAACTGGCGACTGCACAGGTAGTGGTGACGGCACCAAGTCCCAACAGCCATGCCAGGTCCGGCCAGGTGTCTGAGAAAGTACATCCCTTGAGGACTATGGCCCTCATCGCATGGGCGAAGTACCGGAGCGGATTGACGAGAGTTATGTCCTGTGCCCATCCCGGCATTGACTCGATCGGCGTGAAAATACCGCTCATCAGCATAAATACCATACTGAAGAACCAGATGACGAACATCGCCTGCTGGGTGTTGTCGCTGAAGTTGGAGACCAGCAGTCCGAATGAAGCCATTGCCAATATGTGGGCGAGTGTGAATACGGCTATGTCCAGCAGGCTGCCCTTGCATACGTAGCCGAATACAATCCACGACAGCAGCAGACACGAGAATACCATGAAAAATGCCACGGCGATATACGGGATCATCTTGCAGACGATGAATGTGGTCTTTCGTACAGGCGTTACGTTGATTTGCTCTATGGTACCTCTCTCCTTCTCGGAAACGATGTTAAGTGCAGGCAGGAAGCCGCACATCATGGTAACGGCGATCACTATCAGCGCCGGTATCATAAATGCCTTGTAGTCAAGATACTGGTTGTACATGTATGTCTCCTGTATCTCGAAATGGCCTCCCGATGCGGCAGGGATTCCTGAGGCGGATGCCAGGAAACCGCTCACGCAGGCGTTGAGGTACTGCGCTCCGATATTGCCTCTCGTGCCGTTTACGGTATTGACCTTTATACCTACCGGAAGCGGGTCGCTCTTGTCTGTACCGGTCTTGAGATATTGCGCGAATCCGGAATTTATCGTCAGGATGGCATCCGTGCCGCCCTTGTCCATAAGGCGTTGAGCCTCTTCCGGTGAAGAAGCCAGGTCCAGCAGTTCGAAGTAACCGGACGACGCGCATTTTTCGGTAAGCAGCTGGGACTGGTCTGACCGGTCATTGTCCACCACGGCCAGTTTTATGTTGCGGACCTCCATATTGGCGGCGAACGGGAAGACAAATATTATCAGAAGCGGAAAAACCATTACTATACGTGGCATTCCGGGATCTCTCAGAAGCTGCTTGAATTCTTTCTTTAACAGATATTTCCACATATTACAGTCTGGTTTTAAAGTTCTTGACGCTTACCCACAGGAGGAATACTGCCATTCCTGACAGAACCGTCAGCTCTTTGGCTATCTCCTGCAGTCCGACGCCCTGTATCATGATCTTCTTCACAATGATGATGAACCATTTGGCCGGGATGAAATCTGAAAGCACCTGAAGAGCCGCTGGCATGCTCTCGCAAGGGAAAATGATTCCTGAGAGCAGCATTGTCGGCATTGTCAGTCCCATACCGCAGAGAAGCATCGCGGTCTGCTGTGTCTTGGAAATAACTGATACCAGCAGTCCGAGTCCGAGAGACGAACCTACGAATATGAGGGCTGAGAATGACAGCAGGGTCAGGCTGCCACGTACCGGCACTTCCATGACATAATGTGCCAGCAGCAGTACGCTCACGAAATTGATGAGCGACAGGAACAGGTAAGGAATCAGTTTCGACAGTATTATCCAGAAAGGCTTGACAGGGGAGACGAGCACGAGCTCCATTGTCCCCATTTCCTTTTCCTCAACGATGGACACTGCGGTCATCATAGAGCATATCAGCATGAGTATCAGGCCCATGACGCCAGGGACGAAGTTGTAGGACGAGTTCATGGCCGGGTTGTACATCAGCTGCACATTAGGCCTCATGGATGTGGTCCCGACTCCGAACATCCTCTCGGAAAACTCCAACTGGCTGCTCTGCAGCACGCCTTTGATGTAGTTCATCACGATCTGTGCGGAGTTCGGGTCAGAGCCGTCGCTGACTATCTGGATGACAGCCTTGCACTGGGATGAGAACTTCTTGTCGAAGTCACTTTCGAAGCACAGGAACGCATTCGCCTTTCCTTTCCTGATCCGCACCTCGGCTTCGGCGGGCGAATTGTGGAACTTCCCTATGCTCAGATACTTGTTGTTGTCAATGCGGTCGATTATGTTGCGCACGACGGGATCCCCAGGGTCTCCGACGACGTCCACCACAGCATTGTGCACCTCGGTGCTTATCGCGAATCCGAACAGGATAATCTGCACGATAGGCATCACCAGCACGATCAATGTCGTACGTCTGTCCCGGAAAATGTGCCGGAACTCCTTTTGTATGAATGCAAATATCTCTTTCATCTTCTGCCGGCTATTTTGGTGAATACTTCGTCCATGTCTTTTGCCTCATACCGGTCCTTGAGTTCTGCAGGGGAGCCCAGCGCCTCGATTCTTCCGTCCACCATCACTGACACTCTGTCGCAATACTCCGCCTCGTCCATATAGTGCGTGGTGACGAAAACCGTGACTCCCGTGGATGCCGCCTTGTAGATCAGTTCCCAGAAGCTGCGTCGCGTGACCGGGTCCACACCGCCTGTCGGCTCGTCCAGGAACACGATCTCCGGATCGTGCACCATAGCGATACTGAAGGCAAGTTTCTGTTTCCAGCCCAGAGGAATGTCGCTCACGTACATGTTCTTCGCCTTCTCCATGTCCAGGGCCTTCAGCATTGACTCTGTCTTCTCTGCTATCTGCTTGTCTGACAGTCCGTAGATGCCGCCGAACAGCTCGATGTTCTCCCACACTTTCAAGTCCGGGTACAATGAGAATTTCTGGCTCATGTAACCGATATGTTTCTTGATCTTTTCCTGTTCATTGACAATACTGAAGCCTGCGACCGAACCCTCGCCGGAAGTAGGATGGCTCAGGCCGCAGAGAATCCTCATCGCGGTAGTCTTTCCTGCTCCGTTTGCGCCGAGGAACCCGAAAATCTCACCCTTGAAGACATGGAAGGAAATGTCATTGACAGCAGTGAAATCACCGAATCTCTTGACCAGGTCACGAACTTCTATTGATTTGATGTCTTTGTCCATGATTATGAAAGTCTTATGAAACAGTCCTCTGTTCCCGGTTTTATTCTCTTGACCTGACAGCCTTCGATGCCGGAAGCCTCAAGTATGGATGCGAGCTGGTGCTCGTTTGGGCCGTCCTGCTCTACGGAAATATGGCATTCGCATCCGAAAGAATTACATCCGATGACACCTTTAACACTGCGTAACGTGTTTAGTATCTGGAACATATTGCTTCCGGTAGCGGCATAGAGTGGACCGGGATATCTGGAAACTATCTCCTGAGGTGTGCCCTGGTCGATAATCTTTCCGTCCAGAATCAATGCTATCCTGTCGCATAGGCTGGCTTCGTCCATATACGGTGTGGAAACCATAATCGTCACGCCGCTTTCCTTGATGCGCTTCAGCATTTCCCAGAACTCCTTTCGGCTCACTGCATCCACACCGGTAGTCGGCTCGTCCAGGAACAGGACCTCAGGCTTGTGCACCAGAGCGCAGCAGAGCGCAAGTTTCTGTTTCATGCCGCCGGACAGAGCGGATGCGCGGCGCTTGTTGAACATCTCTATCTGGGAATATATTTTCTCGATCGTACTATAGTTCTCCGCCACTGTCGTACCGAAAATCGTGGCATAGAAATTCAGATTCTCCTCCACGCTCAGATCCGGATACAGTGCGAAATGTCCGGGCATATAGCCGATGCTGCTTCTGATCGCCCCGTAGTCGCGGACGACATCCTTCCCCTCTACAGAAGCCTCGCCCGAATCCTGCAGCGAGAGCGTCGTCAGGATACGGAAAAGACTCGTTTTTCCTGCCCCGTCCGGCCCGATGAGCCCGAAGAGCTCGCCCTTGCGGATATTCAGGTCAATGTCCTTGAGGGCGGTTATGTTCTTGTAGGTCTTGCATATCTTGCTGACCCTTATGGCAATGTCGTTGTCCATAACCTATTTCTTCACATAAGCATACATTCCGAGCCTGAGACTGCCGTCATTTGGTACTGCAATCTTTACGGCATAGACCATATCCGCGCGCTCGTCACGTGTCTGGATATTCTTCGGCGTGAACTCGGCCTGTTCGGAAATCCAGATGATCCGGCCTTCCAGTCTTGCAGGCTCCTTGCTCCCGTCGTCAGGAATGACCGTAACCTTGTCTCCTATCTTGAGGTCAGCGAGCTGGGCCGTACTGAAATATGCACGTACATAAGTGCTGCCCATATCAGCCACCTTGAAGACCGGCTTTCCGGCAGTGACATTTTCACCTGCCTCGACATAACGTGTAAGCACTGTGCCGGATATAGGAGATGTGATTTTGCATTTTGCCAGCTGGTCTTTCTTCTGCTCAAGCTGGATCCCTGTGCTGCGGATCTCGGATTCGACGGACGTGTTGTTCCTCTCCCAACTCTGTGTCTGGGCATCCATCTGCGCCTTCAGAAGCGCGATCTTGTCCTTTATGTCATCGACCTGCTTGCCTGTGGCCGCATTGTTCGCCAGCAGTTTGCTGTATCTGGCAAGGTCATTCTCCAGACTTTGCATCTGGCTCCGGTTAGGCGCGCTCTGCTTCTTGATGTCGATTTTCTTCGAATATGCTCCCTCTATCCTCTGCTTGAGTTCCTGGACCTGAAGATACGTCTGGACAGAGTCGATGACACCCAAAACCTGTCCGGCCTCCACTGTGCTTCCTTCTTCCGGTGTCAATGAAAGGAGTTTGCCGTTGCTCTCGGCTGAAATGATGACTGTGGTCGCGTCGATCTGTCCGCATGCGTCGAATTCGATATTTCTGTTGCAGGCTGTCGCGGCTGCCACGAGCCCTGCTATCAATAATGCTTTTTTCATATTGTCAATGTTTATTTTCCCAATGTGTAGTTGCGGTCGAGGACATCCATAATGTATTGGACTTTGTGGACATCATTGTTCAGACGCGCCTTGAACTCCTCGTCCAGAAGCGACAGATAGTCGTTCATCTTCAGGACTCCTTCCTTGTATTGGTTCTCACCGGTCTCGCGGATGCTCTTGCGCAGTTTCACGATTTCCTCATCCTTCTGAAGTATGTCAATGTCCTTTTCGACCTGGCTCTGCTTCTGGATGGCCTCCACGGAAGTGTTCAAGATGAATGACTCACGAGCGTAGTCCAGCTTGCGGCTGTCCAGTTCCGTCTTGCGCCTGTCATTCTTGAAGGTGTAGAGCGAACCAAGATTCCACTGCATCTTTATGCCTGCAATGACGTAAGGGTTGAACTCCCCGGACAGCATGTTGAGGCTCGGTCTGCCGTAGCCTGCCTGGACGGTAAAGTTGAAACGAGTGATGCGTTGAGCTGCTTCTTCTGGGCGGCAACCTGCTGTGCCTGAGCGTCATACAAGTCCAGTTCAGGCCTCTTGATTTCCATGGATGTGGTGGCCTCGATCTGCGGCTCGACAAATGTCTGGCCTGTCAAGTCCTGTCCCGTAAGCAGGCTGAGCATTCTTACATATGCCGCTCTGTCAGTCTGCAGCCCTGTCTTCTGCTGTTCGCATGAGAGGATGTTTACCCTGATCTGGTCAATGTCCGATTCCCATTTAAGTCCGCCTTCCACAAGAGTCCTGACCTCGTTCAGGCTGCGGTTCAGGTCCTCTTCGAGTATTGCATTGAGTTTAAGTTGCTTGTCAATGAGTATGATGCCCAAATATACGCTCTGCACCTTGGACCGGATAGTGTACATGTTTACCTCCAGCTGCTTGCGCTTGACTTCCGCTCCGGTCTTGGCCTGCAGAGTCTTGGCTGATGCCGCTCCTCCGTCCCATATCTGCTGGGTGATGTCAGCTGTGATGCCATACTGATCGTGAGGAATGTTGAAATCCATTCCCGGCATTGAAAAAGGCATTTCCACGACTTCTGACTGCCAAGTGGCTTTGGCTGAGATACTAAGTTGAGGCACCCATGCGAGTGAAGCGTTCTTCAGGTCGAACCCCTCGCTTGCCTGTATCAGTTCCTTTTCCTTGATCTGAGGATAGTTGCTGAACGCATTTTCTATGCATTCGTCAAGCGTTATCTGCGCCCCCGCGTTTATGCTGATAAACACGGCGAGCGTGGTCAATGCACATTTCAACGGTTTCATAATTAAAGCTCCTTATTATTGTTGTTTTCCTGTCAATCGGTTGGCAATCAGTTCCACGGCCTCGTGTTTACGTGCCTCCAGGAACACCCTCTTCTGCTCTTCGCTCAGTTCCAGGACATTGTTCAGCAGAGGACTTAGGAACGGAGTTATCGCGCAGACACTGATTATGTCTATTATCAGGTCAATGAACGTGATCTTCTTTATCTGCCCACCAGCCACAGCCTTGCTTACCTTTTCCTGATGTGACCGGATAATCGGGTCAATGTGTTTTCCCAATTTGTCCACATAATCTTTTATCAGTTCAGGCCTTTCCTTGCACACCTCGAAGAAAAGGGACATCTGTCCGCTGTGCTCATTGAAGAAATCGAAAGATATCTCGATCACTTTTCTCATGAAGTCAGTATCATTGATTTCTGATACCATAATCGACTTCAGGTTCTGTCGTATTTCTTCAGTATAAGTGTCCAGAACTTTCAGGAAAATCTGGTCCTTGGTCCTGAAATAATAATGCAGCATGGCGTGCGTGACACCTGCCTCGGCAGCAATCAAAGTTGTCGTCGCCCCCTTGAAACCTTTCTCCGCAAACAGCTTTTCCGCTGCTTCCAATATCTCATTTTCCTTGTTTTCTTTCTTCTGCATAAGATGGATGTTGTTGATTTTTAATCGTTAAGGTAATTAACCATATTGTTTAACAACTCTGTTAATAACGGTGCAAAAGTAAAACCTTTTCCCGATAAAGCAAAGAAAAATCACGATAATTTAATCCGCAAGAAATTGCAGGCTACTGCCGTACGACCTTTACGATGTTCTTCAGAGTCTTGATCTGGGAGATGACCTTGTCGAGTTCCATATTGGACGGGACTGACAGCTTCATGGAGATGTCGTAGGTGCCGTTACGCTGGTTTTCATTGACATTGAACTGTCGCATGGTCGTGCGGAATGTGTTCACGACATCCATTATCTGATTGATGATGAACGGCTCGATGGAAGTGATGACACGGAGCGAGGCCTGAAATGTGCCGCTCGTAGGCGTGTCGGCCCAGCGCACCCGCTGGATACGGTACGGATACATTTCCAGAAGTCTTGCCGCGTTCGGGCACGACATTCTGTGGATCTTGATGCCGTCTGTTCTTGTCACGAATCCGAACACGTCATCGCCGAAAACCGGGTTGCAGCATTTGGACATCTTGTAGTCCAGTCCCTTGAGGTCCTTCGCGTTGAGCACAAGTATGTCATCAGACGACTTGCCTGAAATCCACCTGTCACGCGACTTTTCAGCTGCCTCCTGGTCTGCTGCCCTCGCGGCCACGATGGCACGCGCCTGCATGGCGTCATGCTCGTTGATGAAAGTCTTGATCTGGTCAATGTCCTGGTCCCCGTCACCGATAGCTGCGAAGAAGGCATTTACCGTAGGGTATTTCTGCTTCTTCATGAACTCCGCCATCATGTCGTCAGGGAACTCCAGCTTCCAGTTCTTCAGACGTCTGCTCAGCAGTTCCTTGCCCTGTGCGGCAATCTTGTACTCCGCCTCGCTCAGAGCCTGGCGGATCTTGTTTCTTGCCTTGGCGGAAACCACATAATTCACCCAGTCGGAAGATGGCTTCTGGTTCTTTCCGCTCATGATCTCCACCACGTCTCCGGTCTTGAGCTTCTCCTTGATGGAGACAGCCTTCCCATTGACCTTGCCTCCGATGCACTTCAATCCGAGATTGGAGTGTATATTGAAAGCAAAATCAAGCATTGACGAGCCTGCAGGGAGGATCCTCAATTCTCCAGACGGCGTGAATACGAAAATTTCCTTTGACGGCGGCTGCGGCAGGTCTTCGAGCGCGGTCTCCTGAGGATGTTCCAAGTTGTATCTGACGGACGTCAGCCACTTGTCCATGGTCACCTCGTGCTTGATGCCCTTGTATGACCAATGTGCCGCGTGGCCGTTTTCCGCGATGTCATCCATCCTCTTGGTGCGGATCTGTACCTCTATGAAAGCATTGTCCTTGTTCTTGACAGTGATATGGAGCGACTCGTAACCGTTTGGCTTTGGGTTTGACAACCAGTCTCTAAGTCTGTGCGTGTCAGGCTCGTATTCCTCTGTCACATAAGAATATACCTTCCAGCAAAGGTCCACTTCGCTCTTGTGGTCGGTGTCGCAGTCGATGATGAACCTTATGGCGAAAACATCATATACACCCTCGAAGGGAACCTTCTGCTTCTGCATCTTCTTGTAGATGGAGTAGGCGGTCTTGGTCCTGATTTTCAGTTTGTATCTGATACCTGCATCGGACAATTTCTTCTCGAGAGGACGGATAAATTCCTCTGAGAGTTTCACTCTGTCTTTCTCAGTGGCTTTCAGTTTGTTGGTGATGAGGCGGTAATCCACAGGGTCGGCGAACCTGAAGTAGATGTCCTCAAGTTCACTCTTGATATTGTAGAGTCCAAGCTGGTGGGCGAGCGGAATGTACAGCATCAATGTCTCCAGGATCTTCCTTTCGCGGGAAAGTTTCGGGAACATTTCCAGATGCCGCATGACTTCCAGACGGTCAGCGATTTTCAGTACCGTCACCCTCGGGTCTGTAGAATACTGGACAATCAGTTTCTTGTAGTTCTCCGCCTCGAGACGGGTGTCCTTCGGCTTGATGGTGGCGATTTTGTCGAGCCCCTCCACCATCTTGTACACTTCGGAAGGAAATACCGCAGACTTGATGTCGTAGTCAGGATGTTTCCTCAATGTTTCGTGCAGGAAAACCGCAGCGGCGCACTCTGCCTGCAGGCCTATTTCATCAGAAACGATCAGGGCCACATTCATCGGATGCTCCAGGAACGGATGACCGTTGTCCCGCAAATCATCTTTCAATGCGTCTGACGCAATCTGCCAGGCACGGCGCACCAACGCCTTGCCTTCTTCACTATAATGGGGGAATTTGTCTTCAATCAGTTCCATATTCACACCAAAATTGTCAAGTCCAATTACAAATATACAAATTATTGTTAAATTCGGGCATTTATGACGAAATGATGGGAAAAATCGGAAAGAAAGTGGCTGTGATAGGCGGCGGAGCGGCAGGTTGCTTCGCGGCCGTGAATATGAAGGAAATGAATCCTGATCTGGACGTAACTGTCTATGAGGCAGGCCCTGAACTGTTGGCGAAAGTCGCGGTTACAGGAGGAGGCCGCTGCAATCTTACCAATTCATTTGCCGAGGTCCGCAGCATCGAATCCGTCTATCCACGAGGTTTCCGTCTGATGAAACGCCTGCTCAGGGAATTCAGCAACACTGACGTATGCGACTGGTTCGAAGGCAGGGGAGTGCGGCTTGTCACCCAGAGCGACCAATGCGTTTTTCCGAAATCGCAGCAGTCTTCTGAAATCATAGAGACACTCGTGTCAGGAATGAAGTCTGCCGGTGTCAATGTCGCTGTCTCTCATCGCCTTACGTCTGTTCTGGACACTGATGGCGACCAACAGGAACGCTATAAACTGTTATTCGACACAGGCCGTGGCACAGAAAAACATCAGACTGAGATATATGCTGACATTGTCCTGATTACGACAGGAGGAAGCCCCAAAAAGAGCGGCTTGTCCATGTTGGATGGCCTCGGGCTCGAAATCATTGACCCTGTCCCGTCCCTTTTCAGTTTCAATATCGGCGCGCCTGAGGCGTTGGCGGAGATCCGAAGGGGGAGAGGAGTACAGGTGGCATTGACTGGAACCAGGGAGCGAGATGCGGAACTCTCTGCATTGATGGGAATCGTGACTGAAAACGTGGTGACAGGACTTGCCGGCACGAAGTTCAGGGCAGAAGGCCCGCTGCTGATTACCGACTGGGGAATGAGCGGCCCTGCAGTGCTGAAACTATCCTCTTATGCTGCAAGGTATCTCGCCGAGCGGAACTATTCAGCGGAACTCATGGTGAACTGGGCCGGAAAGATTACGGTGCCGGAACTGGAGTCAGTGCTGAGCAGCATTTCATCCTCCGCATCCCGGAAGATGAGTGCAAACGTCGGCCCGGACTTTCTGAACAACAGACTGTGGACATACCTTCTGCACCGTGCGGGAATCCCGGCAGACAGGCGTTGGGCTGAAATCGGTTTAAAGGGGCTCAACAGAATAATATCCACATTGACCTCGGACATCTATCCTGTCGTAGGACGGAACAAGTTCAAGGGCGAATTCGTGACTTGCGGAGGAGTGTCGCTCGCTGACATTGACCCGAAAACATTGGAGTCGCGTCAGCATCCTGGACTCTACTTTGCAGGCGAAGTGACTGATGTCGATGCAGTTACGGGAGGGTTCAACCTTCAGGCGGCCTGGACTATGGGATGGGTGGCTGCTCGCGCAATCGCGCAGAGTTAGTCGTTTTTCCAGACTTTAAGATACTCTTCCAGTGCCCACATTTCGTCGCGGTACCTCGCTGCTGCGGCATAATCCAGTTCCGCTGCGGCTTTCTTCATCTTGCGGCGTGATTCCTCGGCGGATTTCTCCACCTGCTCCCTCGACATTGACCTGATTACAGGGTCCTGAAGCACGGCTGCGAGGTCTGCGCGGATGTAACCGTCCGTGTAGGCGGTATTCGTGTCGCGTTTCGAGTCGTCACCCAGGCCCACGGTTATCCTGCCCTTGCCCAGAGCACTCGGGTCGGGTATGAAAGTAGGCGCATCGTATGAGTTGGATGCGGTGACGCGTCCCTGGCTTTTCGCGGCATCGGGATTGCCCCCAAGCTCGGCCAGCAGAGTGTTGTGCTTGACTTCCACCTGTTTAGGGGTAATGTGATGGATGCGGTTGTATTCAATCTGCTTGCTGCGTCGCCTGTCCGTCTCGTAGATGGTCTCCTTCATCGACCTCGTCACCGAGTCCGCGTACATTATCACCAGTCCGTGAACGTTTCTCGCAGCGCGTCCGGCGGTCTGTGTCAATGCCACCTGTGACCTCAGGAAGCCTTCCTTGTCGGCGTCCAGAATTGCCACGAGCGAAACGGAAGGGATATCCAGTCCCTCACGAAGCAGGTTCACGCCGATCAGCACATCGAAGAGTCCGTTCTTGAAGTCCTCGATAATCTCCACGCGCTCTGCGGTATCCACGTCGGAATGGATGTAGCGGCATCTGACGCCCCTTTTCCCGAAGAAATCGTCCAGTTCCTCCGCCATTCTCTTGGTCAATGTCGTGACCAGCACCCGCTCATCCACTTCTGAACGCTTCCTTATCACTTCCAGAAGATTGTCCACCTGGTCGTGTGTCGGGCGCACTTCAATAGGCGGGTCCAGCAAGCCTGTAGGCCTGACCACCTGCTCCACCACCAGTCCTTCCGACTTGTTCAGCTCATATTCTGAAGGGGTGGCGCTGACATATACCGTCTGTCCCGTTATCGATTCGAACTCGTCGAAAGTGAGCGGCCTGTTGTCCGCAGCCGCAGGAAGACGGAATCCGTATTCTATCAGGACCGCTTTTCTCGAATGGTCGCCTCCGTACATCGCCCTGATCTGCGGGATGGTCACGTGGCTCTCGTCGATGAATGTAATGAAATCGTCAGGGAAATAGTCAATGAGACAGAACGGTCTCTGACCGGAACTCCTGCCGTCGAAATATCTGGAATAGTTCTCGATTCCGGGGCAATATCCCATTTCCTTGATCATTTCAAGATCATATTCCACCCTCTGTTTCAGGCGTTTGGCCTCCAATCCCTTGCCGATGCTCTCGAAATACTCCATCTGTTTTACGAGGTCGTCCTGGATGAGGCTGACTGCCCTTGTGGATTTTTCCTTGGTGGTGACGAAGTTGCCTGCCGGATAGATAGGCACCTCGCTGAGCCTCTCGATCGTGGCACCTGTAACAGGGTCTATGAGAGAAAGAGCATCTATTTCGTCTCCGAAGAACTCTATACGGACAGCCTCGTCGGAGCCTCCCAGATATACGTCCACGGTATCTCCGCGCACACGGAAAGTGCCGCGTTTGAAATCAGTTTCCGTCCTGCTGAAAAGCGCATCTACCAGGTGGTAGAGCAGGCGTGTCTCGCTAATCTGCTGACCTACATGCACCTGCACGGTCTGGCTGTGGAAATCCTGAGGGTTGCCTATGCCATAGAGACACGACACGCTCGACACCACGATTACATCCCGGCGACCGGACATGAGTGCCGAAGCTGCGCTGAGCCTTAGCTTGTCGATCTGCTCGTTGATGCTCAGGTCCTTTTCAATGTAGGTGTCAGTCGTGGGAATATATGCCTCCGGCTGGTAATAGTCGTAGTACGAAACGTAATATTCCACCGCATTGTTCGGAAAAAACGACTTGAACTCGCCGTAGAGCTGGGCGGCCAGCGTCTTGTTGTGACTGAGAATCAATGCCGGCCTCTGCAGTTTTTCTATGACATTGGCCATGGTGAAGGTCTTGCCCGAGCCTGTCACTCCGAGCAGCGTCACCGCGTCCGAACCCTGTCTTATGGCCGAACAGATACCCTCTATCGCTTCCGGCTGGTCTCCGGACGGTTTATATTCCGATGATATTTTGAATTGCATAGCATTCCCGCATTTCCTCCAAAGATACTGCTTTAAAAAATAACCTGCACCATCTTTGGTAATCTTTTCGGCAGATGCTACCAGTTGTCGGTGCGGAACGGAACTGCAGGAAGATTTATTGCGCCTGTCAGATTGCCCTTCTGGAAATCGCGGAAACAGTATCTTACAGCCACCGGCTCAGAAACTTGTTCACAGGTTACGACTACCGAGTGATCCCGGCGCTCCGCCTTTGCAGGGTGGAATACTCTGTCCTCTCCCGCCACCTCGAACCCCTGGATGTCATGCCAGGGGCTCAATGACGTGTACTGCGTGTTGGTGAAATTTACTATAACCTTGTTGCCATCCACCGTAAAGTCCTTGAATTCAGGGCCTTCGCAAGGCAATGATGACATCCCGTAAGTCCTGTTGAGTGCCAGCAGGGCCAACCGTTCTCCCACTCCGCGTTTCTGACACGGGTGAATCTGGTCCGCTTCATATTCATATACAAGGTCATTGGTGCATACAATTCCGCTGTTCGGAATGAGTTTCACGGCATTGTGCTGTGCCTCTCTTATGCGTGCTCCGGTAGTGCCGTCCCCGCCGTATTTCCACGGCGCCAGTTCGACCTCATAGAACGGGAGCTCACCCTGTCCCCACAAATCTCTCCAGATACTTACCATTTTCGCGAGCCTTTCCGCATAATATCCGTACAGGCCGGCATTGGTCTCGCCCTGGTACCAGAGGAAGCCCTTGATGGTGTAATTGCTTACAGGAACGAGCATTCCGTTGTACATCACATAGGAAGAAGTGCAGTTGTACCATCCGCCGGGGTCCTTCTTTGGTTCGTGAGAATTGGACGGTATGGTGTTCTCATCGTAGGAATATACCACCTCCTTAGGCAGCCAGCTCTCCACGGCCGAACCGCCCCAGTTGCATGCTACGATGCCCACGGGCACGTCCAGCGCTGAATTCAGCATTGTGGCGAAGTACCATCCTGCAGCAGTGAACTTCATCGCGGTCTCAGGTGTGGTCTCCACCCATTTGCCCTCCACGGTATCCTGCGGAGTCAATGCCCCTGTTTTAGGAATTTTCACTTCCCTGACTCGATCTTTCCATTTTCCGGCTGTCAATATCGCCTCTTCAGCCCCTTCTATAGGGCATGCATAGAAGCCCTCAAGCGGCATCTCCATGTTCGACTGGCCGCCGCACAGCCATACCTCCCCGATCAGGACATCTGTCAATGTGACAGCTCCGTCCTTGTCCGATATGGTGATGCTTTCCTTATTGTAACTCGCTGTAGGAGTGTTTATTGCGACTTTCCATTTGCCGTCCTTGTCAGCGGTCGTGCTGTGTTTTTCGCTCGACCAGGAAACCTTTACATTGACCTTCGCGGAAGGGGTTGCGGTGCCCCAGATATTGGCGCTGCTCTGCTGCTGCAGAATCATGTGGTCGCCTATGATCTGCGGTAGGCGGATTTTCGCTGTCGCGTCGGTCTGGGTCAATGTCAATGCTGCCGAGACTCCCACGGCAACCAATGAAAACAGGTACTTTCTCATAATGTATTCAGATTCAGTCGGTTATTTGTTCGATGTCCGTTCTATGATTTCAAGGCACATTCGGCTGTTGTGGTACGGGCATTTCCAGAATCCGGCCTTGTCGTCATCCCTGTTGGCGGTGCCGTCCGCCTTCAGGCTCCAGAACCATTCGCCCGAAACCTTGTCCACAATGTGCTCCTTGATGAATTTATAAGTGTCCATGGCTTTTGTCAATGCCTTTTTATCCCCGGTGAGTCCATAGATGTTCAGGTATCCTACGACTGTTTCAGCCTGCACCCACCAGTGTCTGTCGGCATCCACTGCTCCGCTGTCCTTATGGAATTCGTAAAGCATTCCGCCGCCCGGGATGTAGCCTTCCCCGGCTGCATCTGCGATCTTTACGATGTCCGGCAGAATCTCGTCGATATCCTCCCCGATTACGCTTGCCGCCTCGTGGAGAAGCCAGGACGCCTCGATATCGTGTCCGAAAGAAATGATAGAATATTTGCTGTTCCAGTCATCGTCGAAGAAAAGCTGCAGGTGGCCGGTACTGCGGTCCAGGATCTTCTCCCGGAAAATGTGCAGCAGATTGGCAATCCTCTCCTTCAGCCTTTCATCTCCGCATACCCGGTAGAGATTCGTATATGGCTCAATGATATGGAGATGCGTGTTCATGGTCTTGTGCTCATTCGCATCTTTCTCGCTCAGCCTCATGTCGGCTATCGGCTGCCAGTCGCGGGTCAATGCCTCGAAATAGCCGTTCTTCACATTGTCAAAACTATATTTTTCAATGTCATTGAAAAGTCTGAGCGCGTAGTCCTCCGCCTCTTTGTCCCCGATCGCGCGTGCATATTCGCTCAGTCCGTAGATGGCGAATCCGAGAGCGTAAATCTGCTTTTTAGTGTCGAGCGGCCTGCCCTGGCTGTCCAGGCTCCAGAAAACTCCTCCGTATTCCTTGTCATAGAAGCGGTCGATGATTTCGCGTTTTGCGCGGGTTGCAGTCTCGATATATTCTTTCTTGCCGAGCACCCGGAAAGCTGCCGAAAACGCCCACAGAATGCGTGCGTTGAGGATGGCTCCTTTCGGAGCGTCCGGGTCTGCGCTCCCGTCGCCGCGGATCCTGCCACGGAATCCACCATGCTCTGTGTCAATGCATTGCTGCATCCAGAATGGCAATATGTTTGTCTCGAGTTCCTGCAGCGCTTCTTTGCGCAAAAAATTCAGTTCAGTGTTCATTTTGGTCAATGTTGTTGTCTGCAAATGTACATCATTCGCGCGTAGAATGGATGTCGGCAGGGCCCGTTTGTTTAAAATTATTGATAATTGTTAAAAAAGTATCAAAAAATGAATATATTTGCGTGAAAACATAAAAACTGATAACCTTATTTCAGCTATGAGTGAAGTTCTTACGGAAATTACACAATTGTCGGAGCTGGACTGCTTCCATATTGTGGAACGTCACAAGACGGAATTTACATATCCGCTTCATCGTCACAGAGAGTTTGAATTGAACTTTGTGGAGCACGGAGCGGGGGTCAGGCGTATTGTAGGTGACAGTATGGAGACCATAGGGGATTACGACCTGGCGCTTATTGCGGCGGAGAATCTGGAACATGTCTGGGAGGACGGCAACTGCAAGAGTCCGGACATCAGGGAGATAACCATCCAGTTCTCTCCTGATTTCCTTGGAGATGGAATCCTTGCGAAGAACCAGTTCGACTCCATCCGGAAGATGCTCAAGGCGGCAGACCACGGGATTTCTTTTCCGTTGTCCGGAATCATGAAGATATATCCGTACCTCGATACGTTGTCCAATGAGAAAGACCATTTCATCCAGTTCCTCAAGTTCCTGTGGATTCTGGAAGAGCTGTCGAAGTCGGATTACAAGATATTGGCCAGCAGCTCGTTCGCCCATTCGTCGCGTAATCAGGAAAGCCGTAGGGTGACCAAGGTCAAGCAGTATATAAATGACCATTATGCCGAGCAACTCCGTCTGGAGGACCTGGCGTCAATGGTGGGCATGAGCCCGTCCGCTTTCAGCCGTTTCTTCAGGATGCGCACCGGCAAGCCGTTGTCTGACTACGTTTTGGACATCAGACTCGGCTATGCTGCGAGGATGCTGGTGGATTCGACGAAGAACATTTCTGAAATATGTTACGAGAGCGGTTTCAACAACCTGTCCAACTTCAACCGTATCTTCAAGGCCAAACGCGGGATCACGCCGCGTGATTTCAGGGCGCTGTACAAGAAGAACAAGGTAATCGTGTAGGCTTTTTGGCTGATTTATGTTAATATTATATTTGTTTGGGTGATTCTCTCTGGTTAACTTTGCACGGTTTCCGATGTGGGCCGCAGCACTGAAAAACTGTGCTTAATCACACGGAAAAAGTGAAAGATAACACTTGAACAATATATATGAGAAAATCGACATTGACAATCGCATTGGCATTGACACTGGCATCCTGCACCGGAAAATCATCGTTCTGGCGCATTGAAAACGGCAAATTCCAAAGAGGTGACGAGCCGTCTTATTTCCTCGGTACAAATATGTGGTACGGACCGCTTCTGATGTCCGATACTGAAGCTGCAGACCCGGAGCGCGCCTGCGCGGAACTTGATTCGCTTGCGGCATTGGGCGTGACCAATCTGCGTGTGCTTGTGGGTGCGGACGGACAGCCTGGCGTGAAGTCCAAGGTGGAGCCTGTGCTTCAGACATCTCCGGGAGTCTATGATGAAAAAGTTTTTGTCGGACTGGACCGTTTCCTGAACGAACTCGGCAAACGCGGAATGTCCGCAGTCCTGTATATGAACAATGCCTGGGAGTGGTCAGGCGGTTTCGGTCAGTATCTGGAGTGGGCCGGTGCCGGCAAGGCATTGAGTACCAATGATGCTACATGGGATGAGTATCGCGCTTTCACTTCCCGTTTCATGACTGATTCCGTAGCGAAATCATTGGCCGCTGACAATGTCCGCCATATCGTCTCGAGGGTTAATACCGTGACGGGAAAGCCGTACAAGGATGATTCTGCGATATTCTCCTGGCAGATCTGCAATGAACCGAGATGTTTTTCGGAATCTGACACTGTCAAAGCCGCATTTTATGATTGGCTATGCGGGACAGCAGCATTGATCAAGTCCATTGACCCTAACCATATGGTTTCCAGCGGTAATGAGGGCAGTTTCGGATGCGAGTCCGACATGCCTCTTTACGAGAAGATCCATGCCTGCCCGGACATTGACTATCTGACGATTCATATCTGGCCATTCAACTGGACTTGGGCCCGCAAGGATTCGTTGGCGGAGGATTTGCCTGATGCTATTCAGAAGACAAATGAGTATATAGATGCGCATCTTGCTGTGGCTCAGAGGCTTGGCAAGCCTGTAGTGCTCGAGGAATTCGGCTTCCCGCGTGACGGTTTCGTGTTCGCTAAAGGGACTCCGGTTACGCTCAGAGACCGGTATTATGCCAATATTTTCTCACGCCTGGAGGCTTCTGCCAAAGAGGGCGGCCTTCTCGAGGGTGTGAATTTCTGGACTTGGGGCGGACTTGCAGGACAGTCTGCTGAAAACGTCTATTGGCAGGCGGGAGATGATTATTGTGGCGATCCGGCTCAGGAACAACAGGGCCTGAATTCAGTATATCTGTCTGATACATCTACTGTTGCACTTATAAGGGAGACCTGTGCCGCTCTCCGCAATTCCAGATAATTGAAAAAAAACTAATAATCATGCAGAAAAATCTTTCAGAGAAAATAGGATACGGCTTCGGTGACATGTCGTCATCGATGTTCTGGAAAATCTTTTCCTATTATCTTCCGTTCTTCTACTCCAATATCTTCGGTCTGAGTCTGGCACATGCCGGAACGCTTATCCTGGTGACCAAGCTCTATGACGCCGTGTCGGACCCTGTTATGGGACTGATAGCTGACAGGACCAATACGAGGTGGGGTAAATATCGTCCGTACCTTCTGTGGATAGCTGTGCCTTTCGCATTGGCAGGAATCCTGGCTTTCTTCACGCCTCAGACGGACAACTATACCTTCAAGCATATCTACGCATATGTCACCTATATTCTCATGATGACGGTATATACCGCTATCAATGTTCCTTACGGTGCAATGTTGGGAGTCATGTCTGATGACGCGAGGGAAAAGTCAATGTTCTCCTCATTCAGAATGTTCTTCGCCTTCATCGGAAGTTTCGTGGCAATGGGCTCGTTCGAACCGCTTCTCAGACTTCGTGGGGCGATTATGGGCACTCTGCCGCAGAACTGGACCATTGCGGATTCCGCTCCTATGGACTGGACCGTGGCATTGATAATAATAGGCAGCATATGTGCGATTCTCTTCCTGCTTTCTTTTGCGATGACGCGGGAGCATGTGACTGAAGCCCAGATGCAGAAGCAGAACGCAGGAGAGGTGGCTGCGGAACCTGTACGGCAGTCGTCAGTCTGGAATGACCTGCGTTGCCTTGTTTCCAACGGGCCGTGGTGGATGCTGCTTGGCGGAGGTATTTCCGTGCTCCTGTTCAACTGTATCCGAGGCGGGGCGGCGGCATATTATTTCGCTGATGTGTTGGGTGTCAATGCGGTATTTACATTGGCCGCCTTCCTCACAGCCGGAGAAATCGCCCAGCTTGTAGGTGTCATCGTGACCGTGCCTGTTTCAGAGAAAATCGGAAAGAAGGCGACCTTCCTGTCAGTCCTCACCATCATCTCCGTACTTAGCGTAATCGTGATGTTCTTGCCTGACACGCCTGCGGGAATGTGGACATTGATGGTGATCCAAGTGCTGATATGCATCGCAATCGGCATCAATTCGCCTCTGCTTTGGACAATGTTCGCCGATGTTGCGGATTATTCGGAGCTGAAGAACGGCAATGCCTCTACAGGTCTCATTTTCTCTTCATCCTCAATGGCCCAGAAGTTCGGTGCCGCATTTGGAAGTGCTATCGTGCTGTGGGTGCTGATGGCTTTCGGATATGACAATGCCAAGGGCGCCGTACAGACTCCTGAGGCTCTTTCCACCATCAAGGCGCTCATCAGCTGGATTCCTGCAATCGGCTCGGCGGCAGGTATTCTGATAATGTCAATGTACCCTCTGACCGAGAAGAAAATGTCTGAAATCAGGGAGAAACTCAAGGTAGAGCGAGGCGAATAATAAATACAGAGTAAAAAAGTATTTGTTTTTTTATTCTAATACTGTATTTTTGCAGACCGTTTTTGTAACAGGGCGGTCTGCATTTTTTATGCTCTCTGATGCCCTATGGTGATGGTAAATATAAAACTTTAATAGATATGATAATGAAAACTTCTAAATTCGTCATTAGCGCACTTGCTGTTATGGCAAGCGTGCTGGTAGCCGTTCCTGCTGCAAATGCACAGGAAAATGGCAATCGCGATGAGAATGGCAAGATTGTACGTGGTTCATATGAAACCAATCGTTTCGGTGACAACTGGTTCATCGGTGTTGGCGCCGGTGTGAACTCTTGGTTGGGCAAGGGTGTTGACGGCAAGGCCGGAATCGCTACCGACATCTATGTGGGCAAATGGATTACTCCTTCAGTCGGTGTAAGAGGCGGCTGGCAGGGCCTCAAGAATAAGGTTGTGGCACAGGACGGCTTCACCGCATGCGAAGGCGCATTCAACTGCAACACAGTTCATGTGGATTTCCTCTGGAATCTTTCCAATGCGTTCAGCGGCTATAAGGAGACCAGGACTTGGAATGTAATAGCTTACCCTTCATTTGCTTATATGCGCGCACAGAGCAACAATGAGTTCGGTGTAGGAGTAGGTCTGTTGAACAACTTCCGTCTCTGCAACCGCGTGAACCTCTATCTCGATCTTTCTGTGCTTTCTACCAAGGCTGATTTCCCTCACGTGGCACCAAGGCCTAGTACTCAACTCGGGTTCCTTCCGTCAGCCAAATTCGGCGTGGCGGTAAATCTCGGCAAGACGAACTTCAAACGTCATACATCTGTTGTTCCTGCCGTCATTCCTGTTCCTTTCACAGAGGCTCAGTACAATGACCTTCAGGACCGTGTAAATGCTCTCGAGAAAGAGAACAAGGACCTCAAGCAGCAGATTGAAGACCTCAAGAACGCTCTCTGAGGATCACCTCGTAGTAAAAGCCGAAGGCGCTACCAACAACAGGTTCTCTTCAGCAGTCCTCAACAGAGTCGTTACCATCGAATAATTCAGGAAATCATCCTGTCTGCACAACAAAAGTCCGTTCTTCCCACGATGAACGGACTTTTGTTTACGTGATAAATATAAAATTGGCAATAATTGCACTTTGTTGCCGATTTTATTCCATTATTCACTCTTTATAACATTCTGCACAGCTTTGCCAAGATCTGTCAAACTGTATTTCTGGTTAGGATGATTTGGTGCCTCATACTTCATTTGTACCAACCCTGATTGTATGGCTGGCTTTAAAGACACCTTGTCAAAGTATTGACGGGACTTGGTTGCAAGCTTGGTTGCAAGTTGCAGTGATTCTTTGGTGTATTCTGATGCGTCGATGCTGATAATGAGGTCTTTAACGTGTTCTGGGATACTAGTTGCAAGCTGGTGTGCTGTTGCTACTAAATGTGTATCAACTATTGACTTTTCATAGCTTTTGGCATCATCTACAATGATAGCACTAAACGCGGTAACCAAGCCAACATTGAATTGCGCAGGTGGATTCTCGTTCTCACGTAGAGCGTCCTGAACTTCAGTAACACCATGATTGAACATGTTTACATAATTGAATGATCGCATCATCTCTGCTATTACGCTGTTACGATAGTCATTAACTAAGGGAAAGTTTTCAGGGCGTGCCTGACCATAAAGTCCACCTGGATTCATTATTTCAATGTGTCTGTCGTATTGATAGATACGTGTAGGCATATTTGACTGGTAATCGCGATGCATGCAGGCGTTCATGCAAAGCTCATGCAAAGCCTTGAAAGGATAGTTCACAACATCCTTTTCACGCAATATGCTGACAGAAATAGGTCGACGAGTCACAATGCCATCACGAATGAAGTTGTCAAGATGAGGCAGGACCTTGTATAGACTGCCCTCGAAACGGCGTTCATTTAGAATGGCTCCAGCATTTGTTTCACCTTTAAACCGAACATACTGTATATATGCTCCGGGCATGAAATACTTCGGATTCTTGCCGAACATGATTAGAGCTGCATTGGTAGGACAATTCCACTGGAGGTTCCAAAGATGCAGAGAGGCCAACTGCTCTTCAAGTGGACGATGATCATTTGCCAGGACACTGGCATCCACGGCACGCGGTAGATATTCCTTAACAATGACATCGACATCAAGGTCATCTAACCTTGCGGCTCTACACGGATAGGTGTCAAATGTAGGAAGGCTTGCAGCACATCGTTCGCTCAATATGCGTTCCTCTTGTGGGGTGGCAATATCTCTTCGAGGACCGATGCGAATAAAGGTACGACCACGATAACGAACAGGAGTATCAAAAGATGGAGTTACTTCGACGACAAGGACATCTCCATCAGGAGTGCTAACCTTTTCCGTGGTCATCATCGGCAATGGCAGAATGTTACCATCTGAGCGTATACCACTGATCTTCTTCATCAGGGCATCGTCAACGGACAATCCGCAGATTTTTCCATTGTCAAGCACGCCTATAAGCAGGTAGCCTTTTTTTCGAGATCCTGGAAGATCATTGGCAAAGGCACAGATAGCCTCTTGGAACTTGTCCATGTTTCCAGTAGAGACCGTCCTTTCTATGCGGTAGTTTTCATCAATAGTCAGAATTTTATGTAGTTCTTCTTGTGTCATAGTCGCACATCTTTTCATTCGTTTGTAAAGATAATCGATTATTTGATTCGTTTTGAATTTTTAGATGGAATCCGTGTTGTTTCTTTAGTAAAATTTATGGTTGATATTGAAAAAGACGCATGTTTTCTTATCGTAGTTTTTTTTGTGCTGCGATTTGAGTAATTTTGCGTGTTTTGGAATTATAGATTATGAGATTACCTGCAGAATGGGAGAAACAGAGTGGAGTCCAGCT
>QWCB01001223.1_pt1 | contig 32117 bp, 37 predicted proteins | sample 1972511 | NCBI WGS metagenome assembly QWCB01 (sample SAMN09866719, study PRJNA288562) | Human gut metagenome isolate term5_stool, whole genome shotgun sequencing... | isolation source: gut | host: Homo sapiens | place: USA: California | reverse complement strand
CTGGCATTACGCGCTTTGCCCGGATAATTACCAGTAGCCTGAATACCACCGGTCAGCGAACCTTCCGGGTTTTCAAAACCGGAAACATCATCGCCCTGCCAGCAGTGCATTGAAACGGGTAAACGATCAAGTTGGCGCAGTGCCTCCTCGACATCAATCCCTACTGCCGCGAAACGCTGTTTCGCCAGCTCCCAGGCCTGTTCCAGTTGAGTGGTCATGCGCAAAGCTCCTTTGTCTGTCGTGTAGAGTGAATCTGCGCCACATAGTGGGCAATTTCACTGTCAGGATTAGGGGTAAAGGTGGTCAGATTCGCGGTAGTGCTGACGACCTGACGGAAATCATCCACATTGTTGAGTTCATCCAGCGTCATTAACTGGATGCCGATATTGCCGAGCGTCGAGGCTTCAACAGGCCCTGCGATCACCCGAATACCGCAGGCATCGGCACACAGCTGGTTGAGCAGCGTGTTCTGGCAGCCGCCGCCGACAATATGCAGTTGCGAGAAATCTTCACCACGCAGCTGCGCCAGCTCATGCAACACATCGGCATACAGCAGCGCCAGACTGTCGAAAATACAGCGCGCCAGTTCAGCATCACTTTCCGGGATCGGTTGCGCCGTTTCCCGACACGCAGCCTGAATTTCGCTGCACATCTCGTCAGGATTAATAAAGCGATCGTCATTGGGATTGATGATGAAGCGGCAGGCCGGAAGTGCCTGTGTTGCGGCGATAAGCGCCGGAAGATCGTTGATTTGCCGCTCCTGAAGCACTCGCTGAAGCAGCCATAAGCCCATAATATTTTTCAGCACCCGATAGCGACCTTCCGCCCCGCCTTCGTTGGTGATATTGGCTGCCAGCGCCGTGTCATTGGTAAATGGCGTCTGGCTTTCGAAGCCCATCAATGACCAGGTGCCAGAAGAGAGATAAGCGGCGCGTGAACCGTTTAACGGCGAGGCGATAACCGCGCTGGCGGTATCATGGCTGGTAACGGCGACCACCGGAATCTCATTACCCTGCGGGCAAATCCAGTGACCTATGACATTACCCGGATGCGTCGGGCGACCAAACCAGGCTTTGTTGGCACCGCTCCACGCCAGTAGCGACTCGTCCCAGTCGTCGCTATTGATATTGACCAGTTGCGTGGTCGTGGCGTTGGTATATTCCCAGTTCATCTTGCCGGTCAGGCGATAACTAAAGTAATCCGGTATCAGCAAAGCGTGAGCAATGTGTGGAATAAGTTCTGGTTGCTGCTCTGTCAGTGCACGTAGCTGATAGATCGTATTGAAGGGCAGAAACTGGATGCCGCTACGTTGATAAATATCGCGTTTGCCGAGTTGTTGTTGTGCCTGCGCCATTAGGCCATTGGTGCGGCTATCGCGATAAGCAACGGGCAGGCCCACACGCTGACCCTGTTGGTCGAGCAGCACAAAGTCCACGCCCCAGGTATCAATCCCAATGCTATCGATACGAATCCCTTCCTCGCACACCTTGTTTAATCCAAGGCGAATGGCACTTTCCAGGCTATCCACATTCCAGGTGACATAACCGTTCTGGCTATGCAGGCCATTGTTAAAACGATGGATTTCGCGCAGCGTCAGGCTGCGGCATTCACGCTCGTAACGCGCCAGCATCACGCGCCCACTGGATGCGCCGAGATCGACGGCGACACAATTGCGAAAGGTCATAATGTGATCCTGCTGAATTTCATTACGACCAGTCTAAAAAGCGCCTGAATTCGTGACCTTCTCGTTACTGACAGGAAAATGGGCCATTGGCAACCAGGGAAAGATGAACGTGATGATGTTCACAATTTGCTTCATTGTGGTGATGTGATGCTCACCGCATTTCCTGAAAATTCACGCTGTATCTTGAAAAATCGACGTTTTTTACGTGGTTTTCCGTCGAAAATTTAAGGTAAGAACCTGACCTCGTGATTACTATTTCGCCGTGTTGACGACATCAGGAGGCCAGTATGACCGTATTACATAGTGTGGATTTTTTTCCGTCTGGTAACGCGTCCGTGGCGATAGAACCCCGGCTCCCGCAGGCGGATTTTCCTGAACATCATCATGATTTTCATGAAATTGTGATTGTCGAACATGGCACGGGTATTCATGTATTTAATGGGCAGCCCTATACCATCACCGGTGGGACGGTCTGTTTCGTACGCGATCATGATCGGCATCTGTATGAACATACCGATAATCTGTGTCTGACCAATGTGCTGTATCGCTCGCCGGATCGATTTCAGTTTCTCGCCGGGCTGAATCAGTTGCTGCCACAAGAGCAGGATGGGCAGTATCCGTCTCACTGGCGCGTTAACCACAGCGTATTGCAGCAGGTGCGACAGCTGGTTGCACAGATGGAACAGCAGGAAGGGGAAAATGATTTACCCTCGACCGCCAGTCGTGAAATTCTGTTTATGCAATTACTACTCTTGCTGCGTAAAAGCAGTTTGCAGGAGAACCTGGAAAACAGCGCATCACGTCTCAACTTGCTTCTGGCTTGGCTGGAGGACCATTTTGCCGATGAGGTGAATTGGGACGCTGTGGCGGATCAATTTTCTCTTTCATTGCGTACGCTGCATCGCCAGCTTAAGCAGCAAACGGGGCTGACGCCTCAGCGTTACTTGAACCGCCTGCGACTGATGAAAGCCCGACATCTGCTACGCCACAGCGAGGCCAGCGTTACTGACATCGCCTATCGCTGCGGATTCAGCGACAGTAACCACTTTTCGACGCTTTTTCGCCGAGAGTTTAACTGGTCACCGCGTGATATTCGTCAGGGACGGGATGGTTTTCTGCAATAACGCGAATCTCCTCAACGTATTTGTACGCCATATTGCGAATAATCAACTTCGTTCTCTGGCCGAGGTAGCCACGGTGGCGCATCAGTTAAAACTTCTCAAAGATGATTTTTTTGCCAGCGACCAGCAGGCAGTCGCTGTGGCTGACCGTTATCCGCAAGATGTCTTTGCCGAACATACACATGATTTTTGTGAGCTGGTGATTGTCTGGCGCGGTAATGGTCTGCATGTACTCAACGATCGCCCTTATCGCATTACCCGTGGCGATCTCTTTTATATTCATGCTAACGATAAACACTCCTACGCTTCCGTTAACGATCTGGTTTTGCAGAATATTATTTATTGCCCGGAGCGGCTGAAGCTGAATCTTGACTGGCAGGGAGCGATTCCGGGATTTAGCGCCAGCGCAGGGCAACCACACTGGCGCTTAGGTAGCGTGGGGATGGCGCAGGCGCGGCAGGTTATCGGTCAGCTTGAGCATGAAAGTAGTCAGCATGTGTCGTTTGCTAACGAAATGGCTGAGTTGCTGTTCGGGCAGTTGGTGATGTTGCTGAATCGCCATCGTTACATCAGTGATTCGTTGCCGCCAACATCCAGCGAAACGTTGCTGGATAAGCTGATTACCCGGCTGGCGGCTAGCCTGAAAAGTCCCTTTGCGCTGGATAAATTTTGTGATGAGGCATCGTGCAGTGAGCGCGTTTTGCGTCAGCAATTTCGTCAGCAGACTGGAATGACCATCAATCAATATCTGCGACAGGTCAGAGTGTGTCATGCGCAATATCTCCTCCAGCATAGCCGCCTGTTAATCAGTGATATTTCGACCGAATGTGGCTTTGAAGATAGTAACTATTTTTCGGTGGTGTTTACCCGGGAAACCGGGATGACGCCCAGCCAGTGGCGTCATCTCAATTCGCAGAAAGATTAATTCGCCATGCCGATGCCGACGATGTTAGCGGCGACAATAATCACCACACAACCGAGGCTCAACACCGTTACCGGACGGCGTCCTGCATTGTTCCACTCTTTCAGCACCAGCCCGACGATACCGCCGCACAATACATAGAAGCTCATATGCAGCATCCAGCTGATGTAGTCATACTGCGCCGGAATGCGGGCGTGGCCCCAGGCATAGAAAAAGAATTGCAGATACCACATCAACCCGCCCAGTGCTGAGAGTAACACATTGTGAATGATCAGCGGTTTTGCCAGCGAGAAGTCGGCTTTTAGCGACAAATCTTTCACTTTTGCCAGACGAATGAAGCAGAAGCCGAGGTTGATGATTGCGCCGCCGCCCATGATGACAACATAGCTTGGCAGAGCGACATACAGGGGATCGACGCCCAGCGCGGCAGCGGCTTCATGCATCGGTTTTGCGGCGTTCATCGCAAAGGACATCCCGGCAGAGAAAATGCCGCACATCACCGCCAGCACCAGCCCTTTTTTCAGATTGAACTCTTCGGCTTTAATGCCCATCTTGCGCTCTTTCAACTGCCCGGCGCGAGTTACAATCCCTACGCCAATCAGCGCCACCAGAACGCCGAGCAACGTCATGCGTCCGCCTTCGGTATTAATCAGCACATCGAAATTGCCGTTGATAATTGGCGTCATCAGCGTACCGACAATCAACGTAATGCCAATGGCGATGCCAATTCCCATCGACATGCCGAGATAACGCATGGTCAGGCCGTAGTTGATATTACCGATCCCCCACATAGCGCCGAACAGAAAAACAGGCAGCAGCGTAGAGAGACTAAACGAGCTGTAATACGCCCAGAAATTCGGTAGTAACAGGGCGCTGATGGCCCACGGCAGGATAATCCACGAAACAATCCCACCGACTGACCACATGGTTTCCCATGACCATTTTTTTACTTTTTTGAACGGAGCGTAAAAACAGGCTGCACTGGCCGCGCCGATCAAATGCCAAAATATCCCCATCGTAATCGCGTTACTCATCTTCTTATCCTCATCATTTTTTCGTCGCGTCACATCTCCGACGAGATGAGTGTAAAAATTGAGCTGTCGATTAACCTTTCGCCTGTTGCCGCCGCTGCCGATTTACTGGCAATCACGGCATTAAGTGGGTGATTTGCTTCACATCTTGGGCATTTTCCTGCAAAACCATACCCTTATGAAAAGTACGGCATTGATAATCATTTTCAATATCATTTAATTAACTATAATGAACCAACTGCTTACGCGGCATTAACAATCGGCCGCCCGACAACACTGGAGATGAATATGAGTTATACCCTGCCATCCCTGCCGTATGCTTACGATGCCCTGGAACCGCACTTCGATAAGCAGACCATGGAAATCCACCACACCAAACACCATCAGACTTACGTCAACAACGCCAACGCGGCGCTGGAAAACCTGCCAGAATTTGCCAACCTGCCGGTTGAAGAGCTGATCACCAAACTGGACCAGCTGCCAGCAGACAAGAAAACCGTACTGCGCAATAACGCTGGTGGTCACGCTAACCACAGTCTGTTCTGGAAAGGTCTGAAAAAAGGCACCACCCTGCAGGGCGACCTGAAAGCGGCTATCGAACGTGATTTCGGTTCCGTTGATAATTTCAAAGCAGAATTTGAAAAAGCGGCAGCTTCCCGCTTTGGTTCCGGCTGGGCATGGCTGGTGCAAAAAGGCGATAAACTGGCGGTGGTTTCTACTGCTAACCAGGACTCTCCGCTGATGGGCGAAGCCATTTCTGGCGCTTCCGGCTTCCCGATTGTGGGCCTGGATGTGTGGGAACATGCTTACTACCTGAAATTCCAGAACCGCCGTCCGGACTACATTAAAGAGTTCTGGAACGTGGTGAACTGGGACGAAGCAGCGGCACGTTTCGCGGCGAAAAAATAATCATTTGATGCCTGCTGCAATGAGGCGTTTACGCCGCATTGCAGCTTAAAAAATGAACCATCGCCAACGGCGGTGGTTTTTTTGTGATCAATTTCAAAATAAAAACAATGATCCGATAAAAATAAAACAGCGTTTCAATTGATGTGGTTTTGATCACTTTTATTGATCAAATGAATGTTTATCTTCGTTTCCATCAACACTGATGCTCCGTTGAGGAATGACGCATCAGCCCTTAAAAATATGCCGACAGGTGATGGAAATGCAGATAAAACGCTCGATTGAGAAAATCCCGGGGGGGATGATGCTCGTCCCGCTATTCCTTGGCGCACTGTGCCACACCTTCTCGCCGGGGGCGGGGAAATATTTTGGATCATTCACCAACGGGATGATTACCGGTACGGTGCCCATTCTGGCGGTGTGGTTTTTTTGCATGGGGGCGTCAATAAAATTAAGCGCGACGGGAACGGTACTGCGTAAATCCGGTACGCTGGTGGTAACTAAAATTGCCGTCGCGTGGGTGGTTGCGGCAATTGCCTCGCGCATTATTCCGGAACATGGTGTTGAAGTTGGATTTTTTGCCGGACTTTCAACGTTGGCGCTGGTGGCGGCGATGGATATGACCAACGGCGGACTTTACGCTTCCATCATGCAGCAGTACGGCACAAAAGAAGAAGCTGGGGCATTTGTGTTGATGTCGTTGGAGTCCGGGCCGCTCATGACGATGATTATTCTGGGCACTGCCGGGATTGCCTCGTTTGAACCGCATGTTTTCGTCGGCGCAGTATTGCCGTTCCTGGTGGGCTTTGCCCTGGGGAACCTTGACCCTGAGTTACGAGAATTTTTTAGCAAAGCGGTGCAGACGCTGATTCCATTCTTTGCCTTCGCACTGGGCAATACCATTGATTTGACTGTAATTGCCCAGACAGGTTTGCTGGGGATCCTGTTGGGTGTGGCAGTAATTATCGTGACCGGTATTCCGTTGATTATCGCCGATAAATTGATTGGCGGTGGCGATGGCACTGCCGGAATTGCCGCTTCCAGTTCCGCAGGGGCCGCGGTAGCGACACCTGTGCTGATTGCAGAAATGGTGCCTGCGTTTAAACCTATGGCTCCGGCAGCAACTTCGCTGGTCGCGACGGCGGTCATTGTGACTTCGATTCTGGTGCCAATTCTTACCTCTATCTGGTCACGTAAAGTCAAAGCCAGAGCGGCGAAAATCGAAATTTTAGGTACGGTGAAATAAACCAACTTCCTTAATCCCCACAGCCGGATGAACTAACGTTCGTCCGGTTTTCAATTGCGTTTCTGCCTGGATACTTACCGCGAAAACAGCACGCCTGACATAAAATAAATATGGTCTAATGGGGAAATTTCTCGTGGAGAGGGAACAGTCCGGTTGATGTATACACAGGCAAGATTCAGGCTTATCCCGAAGGCAAACCCAGCGCAATTGCCAAAATCCAGGTTGATGGTGAGTTGATGCTGACGGACCTGGGGCTGGAAGGTGACGAACAGGCGGAGAAAAAGATCCACGGCGGGCCAGACAGAGCGCTGTGTCATTATCCTCGTGAGCATTATCTCTACTGGGCGCGGGAATTTCCGGAACAGGCGGAGCTGTTTGTTGCGCCTGCGTTTGGCGAAAATCTCTCAACCGACGGTCTGACGGAAAGTAATGTTTATATTGGTGATATTTTCCGCTGGGGAGAGGCATTAATTCAGGTCAGCCAGCCACGCTCACCTTGCTATAAACTCAATTACCATTTTGATATCAGCGATATAGCGCAGTTGATGCAAAACACGGGTAAAGTGGGGTGGTTGTATAGCGTAATTGCACCAGGGTTGGTATCTGCTGATGCGCCACTGGAGTTGGTTTCCCGTGTCAGCGATGTGACCGTGCAGGAGGCTGCCGCCATCGCATGGCATATGCCGTTTGATGACGATCAGTATCATCGTTTACTCTCCGTCGCAGGGTTATCGAAACGCTGGACGCGAACGATGCAAAAGCGCCGACTTAGCGGCAAGATCGAAGATTTTTCCCGCCGTTTGTGGGGAAAATAACCCCGGAGTGTAGGCCTGATAAGACGCTATCAGCGTCGCATCAGGCATCCTGCTCAAATGCCGGATGCGGCGTAAACGCCTTATCCTGCCTACAAATGCGGAGTTTAACTCCGCTTATACAGCGGCAACCAAATCACCAGCCGTAAACCGCCCAGCGGGCTGTCTTCTGCCTTCACCCAGCCACGATGCTGCTGAATGGCGGTTTCAACAATCGCCAGCCCCAAACCTGTACCGCCAGATTCACGATCGCGTGCTTCGTCGGTCCGATAGAACGGACGGAAAATCTGTTCGCGATCTTCCGGGCTAACGCCAGGACCATCGTCGTCCACCGTAATGGTGATACCGTCTTTATCTACCGCAAAGCCCACTTCAATCTTCGTATGGGAATAACGCAGAGCATTACGAACAATGTTTTCCAGCGCACTTTCCAGGGCGTTCGGGTTGCCGTACAGCGGCCACGGCCCAGGTGGGAAGTTAACCGTCAACGACTTGCCCATTTGCTCGGCTTCGAACGCCGCGTTATCCAGCACTTCACTCCACAACTGGTTGGCTTTGATGGTCTCGCTAACCAGCGCATTTTTCTGCTGATTACGTGACATCACCAACAGATCGTTGATCATGCTGTCCAGACGTTGCGCTTCAGTTTCAATACGCTCCAGTTCCTTGCTTTCACCGCTACGACGGCGCAGTAACGCCGTACCCAGTTGCAGACGCGTCAGCGGGGTGCGCAGTTCGTGAGAGATATCAGAAAGTAGACGCTGCTGAGAGGTCATCATGCGCTCCAGCGCGGTGACCATCTGGTTAAAACTGGCACCGGCGGCAAGGAATTCCTGTGGCCCCGCTTCCAGTTCCGGGTGCTGGCGTAAGTTTCCCTGGGCAACTTCATCGGCAGCGTTTTTCAGCTTACGCGCCGGTTTTGCCAGACTCCAGGCCAACCACAACAGCAGCGGCGTACTGACCAGCATGGTGACAATCAGCAGTAATAGCGGGCGGTCAAACAGTAAGTTTATGAAATCGGATTGAGAACTGCTGGCCGGACGAATCAGATAAAGTTGGTAATTATCTTCGCCATCACGCACGGAGAACGGACCGACCAGTTCCACGCGGCCATACTTTTTCTTCTGCGGATGATCGGCGTTATCGGCCTGACCAATAAAGTTACGAATGATCTGCATTTCGCTGCGTTCAGCGCCGATCACGCGGCCTTCGGTGGTCACCAGTAACAAACGCTGTCCTGGCGGTGCCCACTTATCAATCGCCCGGAACAGACGCCGCCACCACATTAAATCGTTGGGCGGATCGTTCGCCAGCTCCGCTTCGACATGCTGCTCAATCATCAGACCCTGACGCTGTTCGCTATCCAGAAGCTCGGTCATCTGGCGTGAATCGAGCTTGGGTAACATCAAAACCAACATCAACACCAGCGCCAGCGTCAGCCAGAAGATGGCGAAGATGCGCGCGGTTAAGCTGCCTATCATGAAGCAGAAACCATCAGATAGCCGCGACCACGCAGGGTTTTAAACCACGGATGACCATCTTTACGATCCGGCAGTTTACGACGCAGGTTGGAAATGTGCATATCGATAGCGCGGTCGAAAGGCGTCAGGCGCTTGCCCAGCACTTCCTGGCTTAAATGCTCACGGGAAACCACCTGACCCAGATGCTGTGCCAGCAAATAGAGCAGGGTAAACTCAGTACCGGTTAACTCCAGCGTTTGCCCGTCGAAGCTGGCTTCCTGGCGACCAGGATTGAGACTTAAGGCATCAACTTCCAGTGTCGGTGAACCGTTGTCGTTGTTTTGCTGTTGTTCGCTCCAGTGCGAACGGCGCAGGATCGCGCGAATACGTGCCACCAGCTCACGATCATTAAACGGTTTTGGGAGATAGTCATCTGCGCCCAGCTCAAGCCCGAGAACGCGATCAAGTTCACTGCCGCGCGCCGTCAACATAATGACAGGCGTCTGGTGTGTCTGGCGAAGTGCTTTTAATGTGTCGATACCATTTTTCTTCGGCATCATTACATCAAGCAAAAGTAAATCAATGCTGTCGTCCAGAAGATCAAGCGCCTGTTCCCCATCGTGGGCAACAATCACGTTGAAGCCTTCCATCTCGAGCAGCTCCTTTAATAGGGAAGTCAGCTCTCGGTCATCATCAACTAACAGGATTTTATTCATTGTTTAAATACCTCCGAGGCAGAAATTACGTCATCAGACGTCGCTAATCCATGACTTTACGTTGTTTTACACCCCCTGACGCATGTTTGCAGCCTGAATCGTAAACTCTCTATCGTTGAATCGCGACAGAAAGATTTTGGGAGCAAATGATGCGCATAGTTACCGCTGCCGTCATGGCCTCAACGCTGGCAGTCAGTTCATTAAGCCACGCTGCTGAAGTCGGTTCAGGCGATAACTGGCATCCGGGTGAAGAACTTACGCAGCGCAGTACGCAGAGCCATATGTTCGACGGCATAAGTTTAACCGAACATCAGCGTCAGCAGATGCGAGATCTTATGCAACAGGCCCGGCACGAACAGCCTCCTGTTAATGTTAGCGAACTGGAGACAATGCATCGCCTTGTCACCGCAGAAAATTTTGATGAAAACGCTGTGCGCGCACAGGCAGAAAAAATGGCGAACGAGCAAATAGCTCGTCAGGTTGAGATGGCAAAAGTCCGCAACCAAATGTATCGCCTGTTAACGCCGGAGCAGCAAGCGGTTTTAAACGAGAAACATCAACAACGAATGGAGCAGTTGCGCGACGTGACGCAATGGCAAAAAAGTTCATCGTTGAAGCTATTGAGTAGTAGCAACTCACGTTCCCAGTAGTAAACCCTGTTTTCCTTGCCATAGACACCATCCCTGTCTTCCCCCACATCATGTGGGGGTTTTTTTTATCAATTACTTACATGCAATCAAAAGTAAAAACAGTCACTTATCGAAAGCTGTAAGGGTTTGGAGTGGTTTCAAAATTTCTTGAGTGTGGACACTATGTGGACACTCAGAGGGGGAAATTTATAACGTCACTCCGCCTTTTAGTGGATTCAGAGCGACGGCATTTTGCAGGTAGTCAGGCGCAAGGTGCGCATAGGCCATCGTCTGCTGAATGCTCGCATGTCCCAGAATCTGTTGCAGTGCGATTATATTGCCCCCATTCATCATGAAATGGCTTGCGAATGTATGCCGCAGGATGTGGGTTGCCTGATTGGGTGGTATATCAGGTTTCACTCTGCGTAAAATCCCGCAAAATTTCTCATAATCAACTTTGAATAATTTGGCGCTGGCCTCCTCTTTAACTTTTTTCTCCAGTTCCTCAGAAATCGGCACGGTTCGCTTTTTACCGTTTTTGGTTTTCAGGAAGGTAACCCTGCAATTTGTAATCTGTGCTGGTTTTAGCGTGGCAACTTCCGTCCATCTTCCTCCAGTGCTCAGACATAAAAGCGCGACAAGTAAGTCATCACCAGCCAAAACATTTAACAGTTTTTCGATTTCTGCTTTTTCCAGGAACGTCATTTCAGGGTTGGCCTCCGCCAGTGGCGGCAGTCCGTGAATTGGGTGTTGCCCGGAAAATTCATCCAATTGAATTAATTTTGTGAACATGCCGGATAATCGGTACATGTCACGGTTTATCGTTGCGGCACTGATACCATCACGTAGTCGCATGGAACGATAATCCATCAAAGCCCTTTTGCTCATCCGGCTCACTGGTATATCACCTATGCCGCTGATGGTTTTGAGTAGATGATTAAACTCTTTTGTTCCATGCTCGTGGTTTTGCCCGTGATATTTCCACCAGATGTCCAGCAACTCACTCAAAGTTCGGCGGTCTGCTCGCTGGCCTCCCCATTCTTTCTGACTGGCATTGGCGATTGTGTATCGCTCAAATGCTAGTGCTTCAGCTTTTCTTTCGAATTTCCTGCGGATGCGTTTTCCGTCGCGACCGCGAGGTCTAATGTCCACTTCATAGCGACCATCATCGAGCTTCTTAATTGCCATAAGAAAGCCCTCCGGCGCTGTATTCACCATCTTGGTAGCAAATGGTGAAAATGTAATCTTTATATAGAGTTAGCCAATCCTTTTCGCGGAGTGGTTGGACTCTGTTGACTCTGGCCCAATGTGCGCGAGAGCCGGTGCGATTTGTCCTGCGTCCGGTGCGGTTTTATCTGTCATAAGCCATAGAGCATATTTTTGGAATGTGGGATGCATAGTGATTTTTAGCAAAGCTGTGCCACCGGGTTCAAAGTTTCCTCCTTCATATTTTTTAAGTGTGCTTAGCGGTAACTCTATGATTTCACAGAATTTTGATTGGCTTAGCCCTTCAGCCTCACGCAAGGCTTTAATCTTTTCGCTTAATTTCATTTGACATGGTGCCTATATAGGGACTAAATTCCCTCAAAACTGGAACCTATATAGGTTCCATTGATTTGAGAATAAACCAGCGTCTAAACGGTTTTGAGTGGTTTAGAAAGGGCTGGATCCTATGAGGGTACCATATATGGACGCTGAAAATTATGTGATTCAGTATCCGCTTGATGCGGTTCATGTGGATAAATTTGCTGATTTATTAGGGAAGCCAAAGACAGCCGTCAGTGAAATGGTGAAGGCAAATAAATTACCAATTATTGAATTGCGTGATCCTTGCAAACCGAAGGCTCGTGCCGGTGAAAAATGGGTTTTCATTCCTGAGTTTAATCGCGCTGTACGTGAGGCGTTTTATAACCGACCGGTTGAACAGCGTGATGCATGGCTTTTGTGGATGGGGTTGTGATTATGAATGAGCCGCGTTGTATTGCTCAGTTACTGCGTAACGAAAGCCCCAGGGCGATTGACTTCACCATCACCCACGGGAAGGGGCGCAAGGGAATCATTATCCGCACCAAAAAACAGAGTCCGTTAAAGAAGGCTCTGACCTTTCTGAAAAGCCGGAGGGTCTGGAAATGACAGTGATGACGCTCAATCTCGTTGAAAAACAGCCAGCAGCTATGCGCCGGATAATTGGCAAGCATCTTGCCGTCCCTCGCTGGCAGGATACATGTGATTATTATAATCAGATGATGGAGCGCGAACGGCTAACGGTTTGCTTTCATGCACAGTTAAAACAGCGTCACGCAACGATGCGTTTTGAAGAAATGAACGACGTCGAACGTGAACGACTGGTTTGTGCAATTGATGAATTGCGTGGCGCATTCTCAAAACGCCGTCAGGTTGGTGCAAGTGAGTATGCATATATTAGTTTTTTAACAGTCAGCCAGCGTCGTACTTTATTTATGCACGCACGACTGACAGAAAAAGAATTCAACCAGCCGTACTGGCGAATTAATGAAGAATCATGTTACTGGCGTGATGCTTTATTCCGTGCATTACGTGAATTATTCAGCCTGTTTGAGTATGCACCGACAATTCTGACATCGGTAAAACCAGAGCAATATCTGCATTAAGTAATTAACCAGAGTTTTTAACGCACTTAATTGTGCGGGGCTTCTTTTTGCCTGGAGAAAGTCATGCATACAGTTTCTGAAAATCAGTGCGGTAAATACGCATTACTGCTGCAACAGGCCAGAACCGAAGCACAGGCCGATGCAGCGACGCGCTTTTCTTCTCATCTTGACGCCATGATTCGCCACATCACAAAGGCGGAGTTATCCCGCGTGGAGATAGTCGAGCTGCTCAGTCAGGAGTCGGAAAAATTTCACAATATCGGATTGTCTCGCGGGGAGGTGCTTTGATGTCCTGTTCTCGTTCAGTTGTATTACTGAATAACGCCTTAAAAATCGCCGTTATGAAAAATGGCGATTTATCTCTTATTCAACTTGGTTTTGATAAAGAAAAACGCGAAATAACTGAGTCTGTTATCGCGATTTATCAGAACGAATTAAATCTCCTGTCTGATGTGGTCAATTTACTTGTTAAACGCGCTGTATTTCACAAGCAAATCTCCTCCGTGGATGAACTGACGAAATTAACGACAGAAATTGCCAGCTATTGCGCTGATGAATTTAAAAAACTTAACGACAAAAGGAGCTGGTAATGCCGGACAACGTAGATTTTATTCAGGAACAACAGGCTGAATTACTGGAGCGCCAGATTAACGCGGCAAGGGTAAAGCATTGCGGTGTTTCTGCGCTGGTTTGCGAAGAGTGTGACGCGCCAATACCTGCTGCCCGTCGTGCGGCTTATCCGTCAGCCACGCGTTGTGTTTCCTGCCAGTCAGTCTTTGAAGCAAAAAACAAACATTACCGGAGAACGGCATGAGTATTCGTATTGAAATTGGCGAACGTTATGTCGTTACCAGTGACAGCTTTCAGTTTATTCTCCACGAGAAAAAGAGAGCGGAAAGCGGTAAAAACGCCGGTCAGGAATGGCTGGCGGTGGTTGGTTATTACCCGAAATTAAGCCAGCTCGTTTCCGGCCTGATGCATCACGATATTCTGACCGGAAGCGCAAAATCTTTTGCTGATTTAAACGCGCAGGTTGAGCAACTCAGCAGGCGTTGTTCAGAGGCTTTTGGCTCACATGGACGTTAAAGCCTCCGGGCGTTTTGTCCCTCCGTCAGCATTTGCCGCAGGCACCGGTAAGACGTTTACCGGTGCTTATGCATGGAACGCGCCACGCGAGGCCGTCGGGCGCGAAAGACCCCTTACACGTGACGAGATGCGTCAGGTGCAAGGTGTTTTATCCACGATTAACCGCCTGCCTTACTTTTTGCGTTCGCTGTTTACTTCACGCTATGACTACATCCGGCGCAATAAAAGCCCGGTGCACGGGTTTTATTTCCTCACATCCACTTTTCAGCGTCGTTTATGGCCGCGCATTGAGCGCGTGAATCAGCGCCATGAAATGAACACCGACGCGTCGTTGCTGTTTCTGGCAGAGCGTGACCACTATGCGCGCCTGCCTGGAATGAATGACAAGGAGCTGAAAAAGTTTGCCGCCCGTATCTCATCGCAGCTTTTCATGATGTATGAGGAACTCTGCGATGCATGGGGTGATGCGCATGGTGAAAAAGAATCGCTGTTTACGGATGAGGCGCAGGCTCACCTCTATGGTCATGTTGCTGGCGCTGCACGTGCTTTCAATATTTCCCCGCTCTACTGGAAAAAATACCGTAAAGGACAGATGACCACGAGGCAGGCATATTCTGCCATTGCCCGTCTGTTTAACGATGAGTGGTGGATTAGTCAGCTTAAAGGCCAGCGTATGCGCTGGCATGAGGCGTTACTGATTGCTGTCGGGGAGGTCAATAAAGACCGTTCTCCTTATGCCAGTAAACATGCCATTCGTGATGTGCGTGCGCGCCGCCAGGCAAATCTGGAATTTCTTAAATCGTGTGACCTTGAAAACAGGGAAACCGGCGAGCGCATCGACCTTATCAGTAAGGTGATGGGCAGTATTTCTAATCCTGAAATTCGCCGGATGGAGCTGATGAACACCATTGCCGGTATTGAGCGTTACGCCGCCGCAGAGGGTGATGTGGGGATGTTTATCACGCTGACCGCGCCGTCAAAGTATCACCCGACACGTCAGGTCGGAAAAGGCGAAAGTAAAACCGTTCAGCTTAATCACGGCTGGAACGATGAGGCATTTAATCCAAAGGATGCGCAGCGTTATCTCTGCCGTATCTGGAGCCTGATGCGCACGGCATTCAAGGATAATGATTTACAGGTCTACGGTTTGCGAGTCGTCGAGCCACACCACGACGGAACGCCGCACTGGCATATGATGCTTTTTTGTCATCCACGCCAGCGTAACCAGATTATCGAAATCATGCGTCGCTATGCGCTCAAAGAGGATGGCGACGAAAGAGGAGCCGCGCGAAACCGTTTTCAGGCGAAACACCTTAACCGGGGCGGTGCTGCGGGGTATATCGCGAAATACATCTCAAAAAATATCGACGGATATGCACTGGATGGCCAGCTCGATAATGATACCGGCAGACCGCTGAAAGACACTGCCGCGGCTGTTACCGCATGGGCGTCAACGTGGCGCATCCCGCAATTTAAAACGGTTGGCCTGCCGACAATGGGGGCTTACCGTGAACTACGCAAATTGCCGCGCGGCGTCAGCATTGCTGATGAGTTTGACGAGCGTGTCGAGGCTGCACGCGCCGCCGCAGACAGTGGTGATTTTGCGCTGTATATCAGCGCGCAGGGTGGGGCAAATGTCCCGCGCGATTGTCAGACTGTCAGGGTCGCCCGTAGCCCGTCGGATGACGTTAACGAGTACGAGGAAGAGGTCGAGAGAGTGGTCGGCATTTACGCGCCGCATCTCGGCGCGCGTCATATTCATATCACCAGAGCCACGGACTGGCGCATTGTGCCGAAAGTTCCGGTCATTGAGCCTTTGACTTTAAAAAGCGGCATCGCCGCGCCTCGGAGTCCTGTCAATAACTGTGGAAAGCTCACCGGTGGTGATACTTCGTTACCGGTTCCCACACCTTCTGAGCATGCCGCAGCAGTGCTTAATCTGGTTGATGACGGTGTTATCGAATGGAATGACCCGGAGGTGGTGAAGGCGCTCAGGGGCGCATTAAAACACGGGTTGAGAACGCCAAATCGTCAGCAGAGAAACGGAAGCCCGTTAAAACCGCATGAAATTGCACCATCGGCCAGACTGACCCGGTCGGAACGAATGCAAATTACCCGTATCCGTGTTGACCTTGCTCAGAACGGTATCAGGCCGCAGCGATGGGAGCTTGAGGCGCTGGCGCGTGGCGCGACCGTAAATTATGACGGGAAAAAATTCACGTATCCGGTCGCTGATGAGTGGCCGGGATTCTTAACTGTAATGCAGTGGACATAATGGCTAAAACCTGCATAGATAGCTGGTGAGAGGGATTTTTATTCGCGATTTTTATCTTTATGTGATACTGTATTTTTGTACAGCACTTTATTGTGGTGTTATAATACAAGCATTGTGATGCATGTGGAGAGATAACGAGATCTCATTGTAGGGCGTGTCAAAGGACATGCTTCAGAATGGGTTTCGTACTCTGCTTGCTTTGACGGCTATCTGAAGACACGATTCTTAATTCATATTTGAGAGACGTATCGCGTGGAAGGAATTGATGCGGGCAGTTTTTTGATGTGATGTATGCCATCATTGGTGCTAGGTATAGGGGAGGATGCAGTGAATCATTTAATGTTAGATATGGAAACTTTGGGCGTATCTGTTTCTGCGCCTATTATCTCTATTGCTGCAGTTTTCTTTGACCCTAAAACTAGTAGCATTGGTGATTCTTTCTACAAAGTAATCACATTGGAATCCTCCCTAAAGAATGCTCTTATTGAACCAGAGACTTTAGCTTGGTGGATGTTACAGTCTGATGAAGCAAGACGAGTTTTTAATGATGTATCCGCAGTAAAGCTTCATGATGCACTTCATCAGCTTTCGGATTTTGTAAAAGAAAATGGGAAACCAGACCAATTACAAGTCTGGGGAAATGGTGCTTCGTTCGATAATGCCATCATTGCACATGCTTTTCGTGCCTCAGGCTTAGAGTTGCCTTGGCATTTTAGGAATGATAGAGATGTTAGAACGATAGTTTCCCTGTGCAAAGAGTTAAAGAAAGTTAATGTGCTAAAAAGCATAATGAGGGAAGGTGTGCATCATAACGCTCTAGATGATGCTATTTATCAAGCAAGGTATGTATCACTAGCATATGCGTTATTGTCTAATGTATAGGCGGTGGAAATGGAGATTTCTGTAATAGATGTGAGCTTATGGAGGGAGGATGATGAGTATGCTATCTTCCCTTATGGTAAAAGGGATAAAATGATGCTTTGGTCTCCCTCGGATCCTCCTGAAGGAATAAAGCCAAATTGGCCCTATCTCTTTAAACAATCTAGAGAGGTCTACCCAGAGCAGTTTTGGGGAGAGACTATAGCTTACATTGTTGGTGAGACTATGCATGTAAATGTCCCACCTGCTTATCCGGCTTTTAAGAATAGTGAAGAGATCGGCATTGAGTATGGTGCTCTTATTGAGTGGTTTTATGACGTTTCATCACAAGTTTTTGTACATGCTGCCGAGTTTTTTTTCAGTTTAATCAAAGATTTTGATAAAGATACTGGGCGTCACCATAATATAGAGGACTTGGTCAGAATTTGTAGGCGGTTTAGCTTAAACGGTGTTTTTGATAAGACACGTCTGAGTTGGGGTAACTGGTTGATGGGCATGTTGGTTTTTGATGCTCTGATTGGTAACACTGATCGCCATCAGGAAAATTGGGGGTTTATCTTTGAGCCAACTAACTCTGAGGATGGTCCTAAAGGTATAGGTTATCTTGCGCCATTGTTCGATAATGGAACCAGTTTGGGCTGTGAAATGTTGACTGAAAAAGTTCAGGGATGGACACAGCAGAGATTGGACAAGTATATCGATGCAGGAAGGCATCATTTAAGACACAATCTGAAAGACACTAAAGCGCGAATAGGGCATGTTGAGTCACTAAAGTTGTTCATTAATGATGCAAAAATAAAAAGCTTGATGAGGCATCATTTATCTTTTGATTTGCCTAATTTATTGAATAACATAAAGAAATTAGCAGATATTCCGTTAGGTGTGCCGTTGTCAAATGAACGAGTCACTTGGATTTGTCGACTTATTAATCGAAGGTATCAAAGGTTAACACTTGTGTTAGAAATGAGGTTTGTTCAGAAAATAATCGAACCAAGACGTCTTTGGCTGACTTGGCAACCGCTATCAGGCGGTTCTAGGTATCTTGTCGGTCAGATAGACCGAGAGGACGGAGACACTTACACTTTTAATTATCACTTTGATACAGCAGAATTTAACTCTGCTAGAGAGAGAGGTTTTGTCGGTTATCCTGCATTCTCAATCAAAGAGCAATTTCACACAGGAAACGTTTTAGATCCTTTCTTACGTAGGCTTCCACCAAGGACAAGAAAAGATTTTAATCTATATCTGAAGAAGCACCTTTTGCCTGTGCCTTTTGATGGTTCAGATTTTGCGTTACTTGCTTATACAGGTGCAAAATCTCCAGCAGATGGCTTTTGTGTTATCCCTGATTTAAGTGATGTTAAAAGTGGTGAATACATTGCTGAAGTTGCAGGAACGCGTTATCAGAAGACGGATTTAACCATGGTCTCAGTTGGTGATCCTGTTGAGCTGTGTCCAGAACCATGCAATGAAGTTGACTCAAATGCAATTCAAGTAATGCATGCTAATGGTTGCCTTGGATATGTGAATAAAGTTCACTGTACTCATATGCTTGCAAAGATAAAGAAACATAAGGTGTCAGCATTTGTGGCTCGGAAAAATGGTACACCTGAAAGACCGTTAATCTATTTGTTCCTTGAGTTTGAAGAGTAGTAACGATTTATAACCTGACTTTGCATTAATCTGCATCTAATTAAATTTGGCTTTTATTGTCATAGGCTCCAGTAATGGAGCTTTTTTTTCTGAGTTGCAACTGCATTAAAACCGCCCCACGAAGCGGGCGGGCGAGGCGGGGAAAGCACTGCGCGCTGGCGGTGGTGCTGATTTTATTTTTTCAGCGTCTGAGCGCGTCGTGATGGTGTTTAGATTGTTAGCCGGGACGTTGGTGTGTCTGCGGGCTGTTTTGTGCGGTGGTGAGCGTGTGAGGGCGTGATGACGGGGTGTAAAAAAGCCGCCCGCAGGCGGCGTTGTTCAGTCGTTGTCAGTGTCCAGTGAGTAGTTTTTAAAGCGGATGACCTCCTGACCGAGCCAGCCGTTTATCTCGCGGATCCTGTCCTGTAGCGGGATAAGCTCATTGCGGACAAAGACCTTTGCCACTTTCTCAATATCGCCCAGTGACCCGACGTTCTCCGGTTTGCCGCCCATCAACTGAAAGGGGATGCGGTGCGCGTCCAGCAGGTCTGCGGCACTGGCTTTTTTGATATTAAAAAAATCGTCCTTCGTTGCCACTTCACTGAGCGGGATAATTTTAATGCCGTCAGCTTTCCCCTGTGGGGCATAGAGAAACAGATTTTTAAAGTTGTTGCGGCCTTTCGACTTCACCATGTTTTCGCGAAGCATTTCTATATCGTTGCGATCCTGCACGGCATCAGTGACGTACATGATGTATCCGGCATGAGCGCCGTTTTCGTAATACTTGCGGCGGAACAGCGTGGCCGACTCATTCAGCCAGGCAGAGTTAAGGGCGCTGAGATATTCCGGCAGGCCGTACAGCTCCTGATTAATATCCGGCTCCAGCAGGTGAAACACGGAGCCGGGTGCGAAGGCTGTCGGCTCGTTGAAGGACGGCACCCACCAGTAAACATCCTCTTCCACACCACGGCGGGTATATTTTGCCGGTGAGGTTTCCAGTCTGATGACCTTACCGGTGGTGCTGTAACGCTTTTCCAGAAATGCATTACCGAACACCAGAAAATCCAGCACAAAGCGGCTGAAATCCTGTTGCGAAAGCCACGGATGCGGAATAAACGTTGAAGCCAGAATATTGCGTTTAACGTAAATCGGTGAGCTGTGATGCACGGCAGCACGCAGGCTTTTCGCCAGACCGGTAAAGCTGACCGGCGGCTCATACCATCTGCCGTTACTGATGCACTCGACGTAATCCAGAATGTCACGGCGGTCGAGTACCGGCACCGGCTCACCAAAGGTGAAAGCCTCCATTTTCGGGGCGCTGGCGGTCATTTTTTTTGCCTCAGGTTGCGGTGTTTTCCCTTTTTTCTTGCTCATCAGTAAAACTCCAGAATGGTGGATGTCAGCGGAGTGCTGATACCGGCGGTGAGTGGCTCATTTAACAGGGCGTGCATGGTTGCCCAGGCGAGGTCAGCGTGGCTGGCTTCCTCGCTGCGGCTGGCCTCATAGGTGGCGCTGCGTCCGCTGCTGGTCATGGTCTTGCGGATAGCCATAAACGAGCTGGTGATGTCGGTGGCGCTGACGTCATATTCCAGACAGCCACGGCGGATAACGTCTTTTGCCTTGAGCACCATTGCGGTTTTCATTTCCGGCGTGTAGCGGATATCGCGCGCGGCGGGATAGAACGAGCGCACGAGCTGGAACACGCCGACACCGAGGCCGGTGGCATCAATACCGATGTATTCGACGTTGTATTTTTCGGTGAGTTTGCGGATGGATTCCGCCTGAGTGGCAAAGTCCATGCCTTTCCACTGGTGACGCTCAAGTATTCTGAATTTGCCACCGGCCACCACCGGCGGTGCCAGCACCACGCATCCGGCGCTGTCGCCACGGTGTGACGGGTCGTAACCAATCCATACCGGGCGGGAGCCGAACGGATTCGCGGCAAACGGCGCATAGTCTTCCCATTCTTCCAGCGTGTCGACCATGCAGCGTTGCAGCTCCTCGAACGGGAACACCGACGCCTTGTCGTCAACAAATTCACACATGAACAGGTTTTTAAAATCGTCGGCGCTGTTTTCACGTTTGAGCTGCTCAATGTCGAACAGCGTGCAGCCACCTTTCAGGGCGTCCTCAATGGTGACAATCTGCCGCCACTGGCCGTCCGCACAGAGAAGCCCACCGGCAAGGGCGTTATGACTGACGTCGATTTCCACGCGTTCGGCGGCGCTGGCGCGTCCCCGGTTGAACAGTTCACCTGACCAGAACGGGTAGGCGTCGTGCGCCAGCGTGGACGGGGTGGAGAAATAGGTCGAACGCAGGTGACTCTGTGAGGCCATACCTGATGCCACCTTACGCAGTACCTGAAAATTCGGGATCCAGAAAATCTCGTCGACGTACAGGTCGCCGTTATGGCTCTGTGCGGTGTTGGAGTTGGTGCCGAGAAAAATTAGTTTTGCGCCGTTATTGCCCAGGACAATCGGGTCACCGGTCAGGTCAACGTCAACCAGACGGGCAAAGGCGATGATGTATTCGCGGAACACATACGCCTGCGTTTTACTGGCCGACAGAAAAATCTGGTTATGACCGGTTTTCAGGGCGCGCAGCAGCGCCTCGCGGGAAAAATAAAACGTCGCGCCAATCTGGCGGGATTTCAGGATATCGCGGATGCGGTGCTCAAGCCCGGCGCGATACCAGTGCAACTGATATTCGAAAGACTGCTCAAAGAAAATCTGCTCCAGCTTTTCGATGGCCTCGTCACTGAAAAAATTCTTTTTCGGTTTGCGACGCCCGCCTTTGTTGCGGTTAGCGACGTTCGGATTAAGGTCTGCCTCGTTGCCGGTCTGACTGTAGCGGTTTACCCGTGCCAGTCGTTCAATCTGGCGTCCCAGCAGGTCAATTTCCTTGAAGTCACCGCCGGTTTTCTGCGGTTTGATGATGAGCCGGGTCAGTCGCGCTTCCAGACTCATTTCGACACGGCTGATGGGGGCAACGCTGTCCCAGCCGTCGCGCTGTTTCCAGCTCTGCACCGTCGGGCGTTTCATCTGCAACATGGCGGCAATCTGCGGCACGGAAAACCCCTGCCAGTACAGCAGCGCCGCCTGACGACGCGGGTCGTGTAAAAGAGTGGTGTCTGTGGTGATGGTCATGAATACCTCGCCGTGATGAATACACGGCAAGGCTACTGAGTCGCGCCCCGCGATTCGCTAAGGTGCTGTTGTGTCAGTGATAAGCCATCCGGGACTGATGGCGGAGGATGCGCATCGTCGGGAAACTGATGCCGACATGTGACTCCTCTAATCACTATTCAGGACTCCTGACAATGGCAAAAAAAGTCTCAAAATTCTTTCGTATCGGCGTTGAGGGTGACACCTGTGACGGGCGTGTCATCAGTGCGCAGGATATTCAGGAAATGGCCGAAACCTTTGACCCGCGTGTCTATGGTTGCCGCATTAACCTGGAACATCTGCGCGGCATCCTGCCTGACGGTATTTTTAAGCGTTATGGCGATGTGGTCGAACTGAAGGCCGAAAAGATTGACGATGATTCGGCGCTGAAAGGCAAATGGGCGCTGTTTGCGAAAATCACCCCGACCGATGACCTTATCGCGATGAACAAGGCCGCGCAGAAGGTCTATACCTCAATGGAAATTCAGCCGAACTTTGCCAATACCGGCAAATGTTATCTGGTGGGTCTGGCCGTCACCGATGACCCGGCAAGCCTCGGCACGGAATACCTGGAATTCTGCCGCACGGCAAAACACAACCCTCTGAACCGCTTCAAATTAAGCCCTGAAAATCTGATTTCAGTGGCAACGCCTGTTGAGCTGGAATTTGAAGACCTGCCTGAAACCGTGTTCACCGCCCTGACCGAAAAGGTGAAATCCATTTTTGGCCGCAAACAGGCCAGCGATGACGCCCGTCTGAATGACGTGCATGAAGCGGTGACCGCTGTCGCTGAACATGTGCAGGAAAAACTGAGCGCCACTGAGCAGCGCCTCGCAGAGATGGAAACCGCCTTTTCTGCACTTAAGCAGGAAGTGACTGACAGGGCGGATGAAACCAGCCAGGCATTCACCCGCCTGAAAAACAGTCTCGACAGCACCGAAAGTCTGACCCAGCAGCGCCGCAGCAAAGCCACCGGCGGTGGCGGTGACGCCCTGATGACGAACTGCTGACCGGCGTCAGTCAGTCCGGGAAAACCTTCACGATTAACCCTTAATTTCAGGAAAAAATATGCGCCAGGAAACCCGCTTTAAATTTAATGCCTACCTGTCCCGTGTTGCCGAACTGAACGGCATCGACGCCGGTGATGTGTCGAAAAAGTTCACCGTTGAACCGTCGGTCACCCAGACCCTGATGAACACCATGCAGGAGTCCTCTGATTTTCTGACCCGCATCAATATTGTGCCGGTCAGCGAAATGAAAGGGGAAAAAATTGGTATCGGTGTCACCGGCTCCATCGCCAGCACCACCGACACCGCCGGTGGCACCGAGCGTCAGCCAAAGGACTTCTCGAAGCTGGTGTCAAACAAGTACGAATGCGACCAGATTAACTTCGATTTTTATATCCGCTACAAAACGCTTGACCTGTGGGCGCGTTATCAGGATTTCCAGCTCCGTATCCGTAACGCCATTATCAAACGTCAGTCCCTTGATTTAATCATGGCCGGTTTTAACGGCGTGAAGCGTGCCGAAACCTCTGACCGCAGCAGCAATCCGATGTTGCAGGATGTGGCGGTCGGCTGGCTGCAGAAATACCGCAATGAAGCCCCGGCGCGCGTGATGAGCAAGGTCACTGACGAGGAAGGCCGCACCACCTCTGAGGTCATCCGCGTGGGTAAGGGCGGTGATTATGCCAGCCTTGACGCACTGGTGATGGATGCGACCAACAACCTGATTGAGCCGTGGTATCAGGAAGACCCTGACCTTGTGGTGATTGTGGGGCGTCAGTTACTGGCGGACAAGTATTTCCCCATCGTTAACAAGGAGCAGGACAACAGCGAAATGCTGGCCGCTGACGTCATCATCAGCCAGAAACGCATCGGCAACCTGCCAGCGGTACGCGTCCCGTACTTCCCGGCGGATGCGATGCTCATCACGAAGCTGGAAAACCTGTCCATCTACTACATGGATGACAGCCATCGCCGCGTGATTGAGGAAAACCCGAAACTCGACCGCGTGGAGAACTACGAGTCAATGAACATTGATTACGTGGTGGAAGACTACGCCGCCGGTTGTCTGGTGGAAAAAATCAAGGTCGGTGACTTCTCCACACCGGCTAAAGCGACCGCAGAGCCGGGAGCGTAACCGATGACGAGTCCCGCACAGCGCCACATGATGCGGGTCTCGGCAGCGATGACCGCGCAGCGGGAAGCCGCCCCGCTGCGACATGCAACTGTCTATGAGCAGATGCTGGTTAAGCTCGCCGCAGACCAGCGCACACTGAAAGCGATTTATTCAAAAGAGCTGAAGGCCGCGAAAAAACGCGAACTGCTGCCGTTCTGGTTGCCGTGGGTGAACGGCGTGCTGGAGCAGGGCAAAGGTGCACAGGATGACATTCTGATGACGGTCATGCTGTGGCGTCTGGATACCGGCGATATTGCCGGTGCGCTGGAGATTGCCCGTTATGCCCTGAAGTACGGTCTGACCATGCCGGGTAAACACCGCCGCACCCCGCCGTACATGTTCACCGAGGAGGTCGCGCTTGCGGCCATGCGTGCCCACGCTGCCGGTGAGTCTGTGGATACCCGCCTGCTGACGGAGACCCTTGAACTGACTGCCGCTGCTGACATGCCTGATGAAGTGCGCGCAAAGCTGCACAAAATCACCGGTCTGTTTCTGCGTGACGGTGGTGATGCCGCCGGTGCGCTGGCGCACCTGCAACGTGCGACACAGCTCGACTGTCAGGCAGGCGTCAAAAAAGAGATTGAACGACTGGAGCGGGAGCTGAAACCGAAGCCGGAGCCGCAGCCAAAAGCGGCCACCCGTACCCGGCGTAAGACCCGGAGCGTGACACCGGCAAAACGTGGACGCCCGAAAAAGAAAGCCAGTTAACAACCGAATGCGCCCCGCGCCAGGGCGGCACGCCGGTCAGTGAGGGTGAATCACCTGACACTGTACCGGCGTCCACCGCCCGACTTTTCAGAGGTAGTCATGATGACGCTGATTATTCCGCGAAAGGAGGCTCCTGTATCCGGTGAGGGTACGGTGGTCATCCCGCAACCGGCAGGCGACGAGCCGGTGATTAAAAACACGTTCTTTTTTCCCGATATCGACCCGAAGCGCGTCCGGGAACGTATGCGCCTTGAGCAGACCGTCGCCCCCGCCCGTCTGCGTGAGGCCATCAAGTCAGGCATGGCTGAAACGAATGCGGAGCTGTACGAGTACCGCGAACAGAAAATTGCCGCCGGTTTTACGCGTCTGGCTGACGTCCCGGCAGACGATATCGACGGTGAAAGCATCAAAGTTTTTTACTACGAGCGCGCCGTGTGTGCGATGGCGACCGCGTCGCTTTATGAGCGTTATCGCGGCGTGGATGCCAGTGCGAAAGGCGACAAGAAGGCCGACAGCATTGACAGCACCATTGATGAACTGTGGCGGGATATGCGCTGGGCGGTGGCGCGTATCCAGGACAAGCCGCGCTGCATCGTGAGTCAAATCTGATGAAGACCTTTGCGCTACAGGGCGACACGCTCGACGCCATTTGTGTCCGGTATTACGGGCGCACTGAGGGCGTGGTTGAGACCGTGCTCGCCACAAATCCGGGACTGGCTGAACTGGGTGCGGTGCTGCCACACGGCACCGCCGTCGAACTGCCCGACGTTCAGACCGCGCCCGTGGCTGAAACTGTCAATCTGTGGGAGTAACGCATGACAGCAGAAGAAAAAAGCGTCCTGTCGCTTTTCATGATTGGGGTGCTGATTGTTGTCGGCAAGGTGCTTGCCGGTGGTGAACCCATCACCCCGCGTCTGTTTATCGGGCGCATGTTGCTCGGTGGTTTTGTCTCGATGGTTGCCGGTGTTGTTCTGGTGCAGTTTCCTGACCTGTCACTGCCTGCGGTGTGCGGCATCGGCTCCATGCTGGGTATCGCCGGTTATCAGGTGATTGAGATTGCCATTCAGCGCCGCTTTAAGGGCAGGGGGAAACCGTAATGCCGGTAATTAACACGCATCAGAATATCGCCGCCTTTCTCGACATGCTGGCAGTGTCCGAAGGGACGGCGAATCATCCGCTGACGAAAAACCGGGGCTATGACGTGATAGTCACCGGACTGGACGGGAAGCCGGAAATTTTCACCGACTACAGTGACCACCCGTTCGCGCATGGCCGACCGGCGAAGGTGTTTAACCGTCGCGGTGAAAAATCCACGGCCTCCGGTCGCTATCAGCAGCTTTACCTGTTCTGGCCGCATTACCGCAAACAGCTTGCCCTGCCGGATTTCAGTCCGTTGTCACAGGACAGGCTCGCCATTCAGTTGATCCGCGAACGCGGTGCGCTGGATGACATCCGGGCGGGACGCATTGAGCGCGCCATTTCACGCTGTCGCAATATCTGGGCGTCCCTGCCGGGTGCCGGTTACGGTCAGCGTGAGCATTCACTGGAAAAACTGGTCACCGTCTGGCGTACCGCTGGCGGCGTACCGGCTTAAACGGAGTAAACACCATGAAGAAATTATCCCTTTCACTGATGCTGAACGTGTCGCTGGCGCTGATGCTGGCACTGTCCCTGATTTACCCGCAGAGCGTGGCCGTCAGTTTTGTCGCCACCTGGGCGATTCTGGCGACGGTTATCTGTGTGGTTGCCGGTGGTGTCGGCGTGTATGCCACTGAGTATGTGCTGGAACGCTACGGGCGGGAGCTGCCGCCTGAATCGCTGGCCGTGAAGATTGTCACGTCGCTGTTTTTGCAGCCGGTGCCGTGGCGCAGACGGGCGGCGGCTCTGGTGGTGATGGTGGCGACGTTTATCTCGCTGGTCGCTGCCGGGTGGATTTTTACTGCGCTGATTTACCTTGTGGCGTCGGTGTTTTTCCGGCTGATACGTAAAGCCTGTCGTCAGCGTCTTGAGGGGCGAGAATTATGTCAAAGCTGATGATTGTGCTGGTTGTGTTGTTATCACTGGCGGTGGCGGGGCTGTTTCTGGCGAAGCATGAAAACGCCAGCCTGCGCGCCTCGCTGGACAGGGCGAACAACGTCGCCAGCGGGCAGCAGACGACCATCACCATGCTGAAAAATCAGCTTCATGTTGCCCTCACCAGAGCAGACAAAAACGAGCTGGCGCAGGTGGTACTGCGTCAGGAACTGGAGAACGCCGCGAAGCGTGAAGCACAGCGCGAGAAAACCATCACGAGGTTACTTAATGAAAACGAAGATTTTCGCCGCTGGTACGGCGCTGACCTGCCTGATGCTGTGCGCCGGTTGCACCAGCGCCCCGCCTGCACCGACGCCAGTGATTGTCGCCAACGCCTGCCCGAAAGTGAGCCTTTGCCCGATGCCGGGCAGTGACCCGCAGACGAACGGCGATTTAAGTGCTGATATCCGGCAGCTTGAGAACGCGCTGGCACGCTGTGCCAGCCAGGTAAAAATGATTAAACACTGTCAGGACGAAAACGATGCTCAAACCCGACAGCCTGCGCAGGGCGCTGACTGACGCCGTCACGGTGCTGAAAACCAGTCCCGAGATGCTGCGGATATTCGTGGGTAACGGGAGTATTGCCTCCACACTGGCGACGTCTATGTCATTCGAAAAGCGTTACACGCTCAATGTGATTGTGACCGACTTTACCGGTGATTTTGACCTGCTCATTGTGCCGGTGCTGGCGTGGCTGCGGGAAAATCAGCCCGACATCATGACCACCGACGAAGGCCAGAAAAAGGGCTTCACGTTTTATGCAGACATCAACAATGACAGCAGCTTTGATATCAGCATCAGCCTGATGCTGACCGAGCGCACGCTGGTCAGTGAGGTTGACGGCGCGCTGCATGTGAAGAATATCCCGGAACCTCCGCCGCCGGAGCCGGTTACCCGCCCGATGGAGCTGTATATCAATGGCGAACTGGTGAGCAAGTGGGATGAATGAGTTTAAGCGTTTTGAAGACCGGCTGACCGGACTGATTGAATCGCTGTCACCGTCAGGGCGTCGACGACTGAGTACCGAACTGGCGAAACGTCTGCGTCAGAGTCAGCAGCGTCGGGTGATGGCACAGAAAGCCCCGGACGGCACACCCTACGCGCCACGCCAGCAGCAGAGCGCCAGAAAAAAGACCGGTCGTGTTAAGCGAAAAATGTTTGCGAAACTTATCACCAGTCGCTTTTTGCATATCCGCGCCAGCCCGGAACAGGCATCAATGGAATTTTACGGCGGGAAGTCACCGAAAATCGCCAGTGTGCATCAGTTCGGTCTGTCGGAAGAAAACCGGAAAGACGGTAAGAAAATTGATTATCCGGCGCGTCCTCTGCTCGGCTTTACCGGTGAGGATGTGCAGATGATTGAAGAGATTATTCTGGCGCACCTCGACCGTTAGTTGTGCCATTCCTGACACCTCATCGTCACATTGCCGCCGGTATGACCCGGCGGCATCCTTCCCGTTATGAACACTCTCGCAAATATTCAGGAACTCGCGCGCGCACTGCGCAACATGATCCGCACCGGCATTATCGTCGAAACCGACCTTAACGCCGGTCGCTGCCGTGTGCAGACCGGCGGCATGTGCACCGACTGGCTTCAGTGGCTGACCTGTCGTGCCGGGCGTTCGCGCACATGGTGGGCACCTTCCGTGGGGGAGCAGGTGCTGATTCTGGCCGTGGGCGGTGAACTTGACACGGCGTTTGTTCTGCCGGGGATTTATTCCGGCGATAACCCCGCGCCGTCTGCGTCGGCGGATGCCCTGCATATCCGTTTCCCTGACGGGGCGGTGATTGAGTATGAACCCGAAACCAGTGCACTCACGGTAAGCGGAATTAAAACGGCCAGCGTGACGGCTTCTGATTCTGTTACTGCCACGGTGCCGGTGGTCATGGTGAAAGCATCAACCCGCGTCACCCTGGACACACCGGAGGTGGTCTGCACCAACAGGCTGATTACCGGCACGCTGGAAGTGCAGAAGGGCGGGACGATGCGCGGCAACATTGAACACACCGGCGGTGAACTCTCATCAAACGGTAAGGTACTGCATACCCATAAACACCCCGGCGACAGCGGCGGCACAACCGGGAGCCCTCTATGACAGCGCGTTATCTCGGAATGAATCGCAGTGATGGCCTGACTGTCACTGACCTTGAGCATATCAGCCAGAGTATCGGCGATATCCTGCGCACACCGGTCGGCTCACGGGTGATGCGTCGTGATTACGGCTCGTTGCTGGCGTCAATGATTGACCAGCCGCAGACCCCGGCGCTTGAGTTGCAGATTAAGGTCGCCTGTTACATGGCGGTGCTGAAATGGGAACCCCGCGTCACCCTGTCATCCGTCACCACTGAGCGCAGTTTTGACGGGCGAATGACAGTTACGTTAACCGGCCAGCACAACGACACCGGCCAGCCACTTTCGTTAACCATCCCTGTGAGTTGAAACCATGCCGATTATCGACCTGAACCAGCTACCTGCACCGGATGTGGTCGAGGAGCTGGACTTTGAAACCATTCTTGCCGAACGCAAGGCGACACTGATTTCCCTTTACCCGGAAGACCAGCAGGAGGCGGTCGCCCGTACCCTGACGTTGGAATCCGAGCCTCTCGTCAAACTGCTGGAGGAAAATGCTTATCGTGAGCTTATCTGGCGTCAGCGTGTGAATGAGGCCGCACGGGCGGTGATGCTGGCCTGTGCCGCCGGTAATGACCTTGATGTGATTGGTGCCAATTACAACACCACGCGCCTGACTATCACCCCGGCAGATGATTCGACCATTCCGCCGACACCGGCAGTGATGGAATCTGACACCGATTATCGTCTGCGTATTCAGCAGGCTTTTGAGGGCTTAAGCGTCGCCGGGTCAGTGGGAGCCTATCAGTATCATGGTCGCAGTGCTGACGGGCGTGTCGCGGATATTTCTGTCACCAGTCCGTCTCCTGCCTGTGTCACCATCTCTGTGCTGTCACGTGAAAATAACGGTGTCGCATCCGAAGACCTGCTGGCGGTGGTGCGTAACGCCCTTAATGGCGAGGACGTCAGGCCGGTGGCCGACCGCGTGACCGTGCAGTCTGCCGCCATCGTTGAATACCAGATAAACGCCACGCTTTACCTTTACCCTGGTCCCGAAAGCGAACCCATACGCGCTGCCGCCGTGAAAAAACTGGAAGCGTACATCACGGCACAGCACCGGCTGGGGCGCGACATCCGTCTGTCTGCCATTTATGCCGCTTTGCATGTGGAAGGCGTGCAGCGTGTCGAGCTGGCCGCACCACTGGCCGACATCGTGCTCAACAGTACGCAGGCGTCTTTCTGTACCGAATACCGCGTCGTGACCGGAGGCTCGGATGAGTGATTCGCGACTGCTGCCGACCGGCTCATCACCGCTTGAGGTCGCCGCCGCAAAAGCCTGTGCGGAAATTGAAAAAACACCGGTCAGTATTCGTGAGCTGTGGAACCCGGACTCCTGTCCGGCAAATCTGCTGCCGTGGCTGGCGTGGGCGTTTTCGGTCGACAGATGGGATGAAAAGTGGCCGGAAGCGACAAAACGCGCTGTTATCCGCGATGCCTATTTCATCCACTGTCATAAAGGCACTATAGGTGCAATCCGGCGTGTGGTGGAGCCGCTGGGCTATCTCATCAACGTGACGGAGTGGTGGAAACCAGTGACCCGCCGGGCACCTTCCGGCTTGATATTGGTGTACTGGAAAGTGGCATCACAGAGGCAATGTATCAGGAAATGGAACGGCTGATTGCTGATGCCAAACCTGCAAGCCGCCACCTTATTGGCCTGAACATTACCCGGGACATTCCCGGCTACCTGTTCGTCGGTGGTGTGGCTTATGACGGCGATGTAATTACGGTTTACCCCGGATAAGTGAGGAATAATGAGCACAAAATTCAAAACCGTTATCACCACTGCCGGTGCAGCAAAGCTGGCAGCGGCAACCGCACCGGGAGGGCGGAAGGTCAACATTACCACGATGGCCGTCGGGGATGGCGGTGGTAAATTGCCTGTCCCGGATGCCGGACAGACCGGGCTTATCCACGAAGTCTGGCGACATACGCTGAACAAAATCAGCCAGGACAAACGAAACAGTAATTATATTATCGCAGAGCTGGTTATTCCGCCGGAGGTGGGCGGTTTCTGGATGCGTGAGCTTGGCCTGTACGATGATGCGGGAACGTTAATTGCCGTGGCGAACATGGCCGAAAGTTATAAGCCAGCTCTTGCCGAAGGCTCAGGGCGTTCGCAGACCTGCCGCATGGTCATCATCGTCAGCAGTGTGGCCTCAGTGGCGCTGACCATTGACACCACAACGGTGATGGCAACGCAGGATTACGTTGATGACAAAATTGCAGAACATGAACAGTCACGACGTCACCCGGACGCCTCGCTGACCGCCAAAGGTTTTACTCAGTTAAGCAGTGCGACCAACAGCACGTCTGAAACACTGGCCGCAACGCCGAAAGCGGTAAAGGCCGCGTATGACCTTGCTAACGGGAAATATACCGCACAGGACGCCACCATAGCGCGAAAAGGCCTTGTCCAGCTCAGTAGTGCGACCAACAGCACGTCTGAAACGCTCGCCGCAACACCAAAAGCAGTAAAGACAGCATATGACCTCGCTAACGGTAAATATACCGCACAGGACGCCACCACAGCGCGAAAAGGTCTTGTCCAGCTCAGTAGCGCCACCAACAGCGATTCTGAAACGCTTGCGGCAACGCCAAAGGCGGTTAAGACAGCGTATGACCTTGCTAACGGGAAATACACTGCACAGGATGCCACCACAGCGCGAAAAGGCCTTGTCCAGCTCAGTAGCGCCACCAACAGTGATTCTGAAACGCTGGCTGCAACACCCAAAGCGGTGAAGTCTGCCTATGACAATGCTGAAAAACGTCTTCAGAAAGATCAGAACGGTGCGGATATTCCGGGAAAGGATACCTTCACGAAAAATATC
>QWCB01000841.1_pt1 | contig 32146 bp, 28 predicted proteins | sample 1972511 | NCBI WGS metagenome assembly QWCB01 (sample SAMN09866719, study PRJNA288562) | Human gut metagenome isolate term5_stool, whole genome shotgun sequencing... | isolation source: gut | host: Homo sapiens | place: USA: California | reverse complement strand
CAAATAGAATGCCACGCTATCGGCACCCGTTTTGACCTATAGCGTGGCGTTTTCCTGTTTTTGAGGCGTTTCAGCACCCGTTTTGACTAATAAGTCAAAAATGATTGTTTTTGCATGAAATACCCGCAATTATGAAAGTACTGCTTATCAACGGAAGTCCCCGCCGCGAGGGGAACACCTTCATCGCGCTTTCCGAAGCGGCCCGCGCGCTCGAAGCCGAGGGCGTCGGGGCGGAGATCGTCTCGATCGGAACCAAGGCCGTGCAGGGATGCATCGCCTGCGGAAAGTGCGCCGAACTGGGGCGCTGCGTCTTCAACGACGCGCTTTACAACGAGGTTCGCGAGAAACTCGTCGGGGCCGACGCCCTGGTGGTCGGTTCGCTGGTCTACTATGCCGGGCCGAACGGGTCGCTGTGCGCCCTGCTGGACCGGCTGTTCTACTCCTGTTCCGACCGCCTGGCCTACAAGCCTGCCGCGGCGGTGGCCGTATGCCGCCGGGGCGGGGCGAGCGCGACGTTCGACCGGCTGAACAAGTATTTCACGATTTCAAACATGCCCGTCGTGTCGTCGCAATACTGGAACAGCGTCCACGGGAGGCTGCCGGGCGAGGCGGCGCAGGACGCCGAAGGGTTGCAGACGATGCGCGTGCTGGCCCGCAACATGGCGCGGATGCTCCGGGCCGGACTGCTGGCTTCGGAAGGCCGTCCCGAACCGGAAGAGCGGGTCGTGACGAGTTTTATCCGCTGAAAGGCCCGTCCGCAGGGCGGATGAACGGAAAAAGAGCGCCGCTATTTGCAGAATCGGGAAATATTGTGTACTTTTGGGGCACCTTTCGGAAAGATGCAGGAGTGGTTGAACTGGCCCGCCTGGAAAGCGAGTAAACCCCTAAAGGGTTTCAGGGGTTCGAATCCCCTTCTTTCCGCAGCATGCGAAAACCGGGTTGCAAGCGATCTTGCAGCCCGGTTTCTTTTGCGGTTCAGGGTCAGTCGACGCGGGTTTTCCGGCCGGGGTGCTCCGTCTCTTTCTCGCGCACGACGGCGAGCACTTCCTCGACGATTGCGGTCAGCGTCCACGAGGCGTTCGGCCTGCGGGCATGCAGGCGGTCGCACGCGAGCCGGATGGCGTCGAGCAGTTTCAGCGCGATCAGGATGTACGGCGGCAGTTTGAGTTTCGAGATGTCGTACTTCTCCTTGTTGAGGTAGTTCAGGAACGTGTCGTAGGTCGTGCCTAACAGATACTTGCCGAAGGTCTCGAAGACCAGTTTGAGGTTACGGTTGGCATTTTCGCGCTCGAAGTGGAACGATTTGAGGGCTTGCGCAATCAGAATGCGCCATTTCAGGTGTTCGGAAACGTACATATTAAGCGGATTTTGATGGTTGATGGGAAGCCAACAGAATCTACCCGGACTTACTGAAACAGCGATGACGGATGGGATGATGAACGTGTGTTTACAGAGGCATTCGGAGTTTCGGGAGGAGTCGTAGTCATATTGGCTGTTTTTGTTCTTTCAAAGGGGTAATCTGAACAAAAATGCAGATCGGAATTTGTGCGGGCAACTACAACCTTAACCCTTGGGTTTGTTTTCGTATTGAAAATTGTATTCTCGTAAATTCGGTATTATATGGCAGCTGCAAGCTGTCTCTTCTCCGTGCATTTGATGCTTGCGGAATGGCCGGATAACCCGGGCGCTCCGCCGCGTTCCGGACCGGATGGTCGGAATGGTATGCGCAGATGTCCGGACGGGACCGGTTCGTCCGGAACAGCCGCTGTCCGGGGACGAAGGGGCATGGCGCAGGTGCGGCAGCGATGCGGCATGCCGCCGGGAATGGCGAAAGGGATTTCTGCGAACGGGAAGTGACGGCCGCGATTTCTGCGGACCGGAAAGGATCGAAGGGACGGATGCGGACGCCGAAGGGCGGCGCGTCCGGAGGCCTTTGGCGCGGGTATGGCGGCGGGCGTCCTGCCTTGCCGGAGCGGACGTTTAGAACGGATACCCGATGGCCAGGTGGAATCCGAGACCGTCCTTGAAACTGGAAATGTTGTAGTAGCCCTTCTTGTCCGGGTTCGGATAGGGGGTGTGCAGGCCGATGCCGAGGTCGGCGCGGATGACCAGGTAACTGATGTCGTAGCGCAGTCCGAAGCCTGTTCCCAGCGCGATGTCGTTCAGGAAGCCTTTCCATTTGAGTTCGGCTCCGGGACGTTTGGGGTCTTTCTTCAGCAGCCAGATGTTTCCGGCGTCGAGGAAGACGGCTCCGTTGAGCCGCCCCATGATGCCGAAGCGGTATTCGATGTTGGCTTCCAGTTTGAAGTCGCCCGTCTGGTCGAGGTAGCCGTTGCGGTCGTCCGCGGGCGGGCGGTAGCTGCCCGGGCCGAGCGACCGGATGGTGAAGGCGCGGATGCTGTTGGCACCGCCGATGTAGAACTGTTCGCTGTAAGGCATCACCTCCGAATTGCCATAGGCGTAGCCCGCGCCGACGAGGAGACGCGTCGCCAGCCAGTTGTTGCGGCGGCCGATGCGGTGGTAGAACTTCACTTCGCTGACCTCCTTGACGAACTGCGAAAAACGGTTGCCGAAGAGGGTCTGGGGCTGCCGCTCGCCGAAGGCCCGCAGGATGCCCGAAAGCAGGTTGCCGGCCGACGTGACGCTGTTCTGCCAGTAGAAGCGCCGGTTGCCCGTGGCGCCGTAGGTTCGCTCGAAGGTGTAGGTGTAGTTGATCGAGGGCACGAACTGGTTGCGGAAACTCATGGCGATGGCCGGATTTTCGTCCATCGTCCGGTCGAAGGAGTCGGTCGTGTGGAGCAGTTTGTTGTAGGTGAGCTTGAAGACCGTCAGCGAATGGCGGCTGTACGGGGAGGTCTGGAAGTTGTAGCCCGCCGAACCGCTGAAGGCGATCAGCCGGAAGAAGCTGGGACGGTTCATCAGGTCGACGCCCAGCTGGAACGACGTGCTCCCCGGGTATTTCTGCCGGCGCGTCATGCTCCGGGGCAGCAGCAGCCTCGGGATGTCGAGGTTGGCGTTCAGCCCCAGTTCGTAGGAGTTGAGCCGCGAGGAGCGTCCCCCGGAGTTCTTGTTGCCCGTCTGCCATTCGTAGGAGCCGTTCAGCTTCACGGAGAGGACCTCGCCGCCGTGGAAGAGGTTGTTGTTGCTGACCCGGAAGGTGACGCCCGGGCCGATGAAGCTGTTCGACTTCGAGGTGACGTCGGTCTCCAGGGCCGCCTCCAGCGGGTAGTCGAACCGGGCGTCGATCTCCACGTCGAGCGTGTCGGAGCCGCGCAGCGAGTCGAGCGGCGTGACGCTCAGGTTGACGGAGCGGAAGATCCCCAGTTTGTTGAGGTCGGTCTGCGTCCGGTTCTGGGCGTCGACGGTGAAGAGCTGCCCGGGCCGGAGCGTCAGGGCGCGGGACAGGACCCGGGGGCGGATTTTCAGCGGCCGCCGGGCGATGACGGTCGCGTCCGGCAGGCGCAGCGTATCCGCAGGGCCGGGTTTGATGTTGGTCAGGCGGACCGTGACGTCGCCCACGCGGTAGGGCATGAGGGCCGCCTGCGGAACGTTCGGCCGGAGGTTCAGGCGCAGGGCGACCTGCCGTCGGCCGGCGGTCGTGTCGGCCAGGTACTCCATGTATTCGGGACGGAAATAGTAGTAGCCCCGGTTGCGGAGCAGCTGGGAGATGCGTTTGCGTTCGAGCGTGAGCGAGTCGAGGTTGTACTGCGCCCCGACGCGCAGCAGGGAGGTGGCTTGCAGGCTGTCGATCAGCTGTTTCAGACCCCCGACGGCCTGCGGATAGGCGATGGACGAATAGTGCCATGCGGGTGCGATGCCGAGCGTGTACCGGACTTTCGCCTTGCGGCCGCGCTTGCGGTAGAGCAGGGAGTCGGCGGCGCGGGAGCCGAAGTACCCGTAATTTTCGAGGACCTGCTCGGCGACCTTCGTGCGCAGCTGCGGCTGTACCTTGGAGATCAGCACCGGCTGTTTGGCCAGCCGCTTGTAGAACCAGTATTTGAATCCTTTCTCCTTCGGCGTATAGAGGTGGTTGTAGGCCCACAGCCCGACGGGCAGCGGGGTGCGGAGGTAGGGGCTGTAAAGCGGATTGTTCGGTGCGACCGACAGCGGTTCCTTCACCGCCGACTCGGCCGCCGGAGTGAGCACGACGCCCGAATCCGGCTCGATGAGGATCTTTTTCACGCCCGTATACAGCACCTCGTCGCTCCCCAGCCGCCGGGTGGTGGAGCAGGAGGCCGCCAGCAGCACGGCGCAGAGGGGCAGAACGATGTTTCGGATGCGCTGCGGACTCATTTTCTCGGTTTTTTGGTTTTGGGACGCATCGGCTTGAACAGGTCGCCCAGCCGCGACAGTTTCTTGCGGATGACGAAACCCACGCCCGTTTCGGTGATCTCGCCTTCGAGGATGCTCTCGTAGCCCGTGTGGCGGAAGACTTTCAGGTACATGTTGTCGCGTTTGGTGAGCATGTATTCCAGCGAAATGTCGTCGATCAGGTTCTCCTTGAGGTTCTGCGACGGGTCGGCGTCGGTGCTGAACTTGCCGCCGATGACCGCCCGCACGCGGTTGTTGAAGAGGTTTTTCGAGAGCCGGTAGGAGTAGTCGGTGCGCTGGCCGTTGGGGTCGTCTTCGCCGTGGGAGTCGATGCCGAAGGAGAGGTCCACGCCCTTGAGGTTGTTCTGCGCCCATTGGTTCAGCTCCTTCTGGATGAACGTGTTGAGCGGATTCTCGGAGCTGACTTTCGCGGTCGTTCCCGGGCCGGTGTAGGTGTTGTAGATCAGCAGGTTCATCGCCTGGTTGGCGCGCTGCTCGGCCGTCAGCGAGTTCAGCTGGTTCTGCATGGCGAGGTCCTCGGGGGCCGCCAGGCCGAAACTGATCGCCAGGTCGTTGAGCGAGTTGCGGATGTTGATCGAGATGTCGAAATTCACCGGCCGGGAGTCCTGCCCGTCGGAGGAGACGTTGGCCCGCACGGTCTCGACGGCCGTGATGTTGAAGGCCGGGTCGGCGATGTCGCCGATCCATTCGACGTAGCTGTCCGGCGTGATTTTGAAGATTTTCTGCGAGATGACGGGCGGGTTGTAGCGCACGCTTCCGCCCGAAAGCACGTATTTGCCCGACAGGCGGACGTCGCCCAGCGGGTTCATCGTGTAGGTGAGGTTGCCGCCGCCCCGGAGGTCGATCCGGTTGCTGCCGTCGGCCGAGAGGTCCACGGCGGCCTGCACGTCGTTGCTGATGTCGACGTTTACAAGCACGTCCATGCCCCCGATGCGCACCTCCTGCGGCGTGTCGTCCGGGGTTTGGGTGTCCAGCTCGCTGAACGAGACGAACGTCACGACATTCTGCGGGCGTTCCTTCACGTCCATCGGCGAGTCCTGCATGACGTAGTTGATGTCCGTGCCGCCCAGCAGGGCGACGTTGCCGCGGACGACGAGTTCGTCCACGGGACCTTTGGCCGTGGCGCCGAGGTCGAGATAGGCCTTGCCGTAGACCGCCGTGCCGGCCTTGCGGGCCACGTCGACGAACTGGAAATCCGAGGCCCGCAGCGCGAGGTCGGCCGTCATGCGCCCGAAGTCGGCGAGGCTGACCTCGCCGCCGACGGTCAGCGCGCTTTTGTTCGGGGCGTAAACCGCGTATTCGTCGAACAGGATGCGGCTGCCGGCGATGCGGATCGTGTCCGCGGAGAGGCCGAACGACGTGCCGATCATCGGGACGCGGACGTCGGTCCCGGCGAACCGCACGCCTCCGTCGAGTTTCGGCCGCTCGGGAGTGCCGCCCGCGTGGACCCTGGCCTGAAGGCTGCCCGAAAGGCGGAGCAGGTCGGCGGGCAGGAAGACGTTGGCCCGCTGCAAGGGGAAGCCCGGGACGGTCACCGTCAGGTCGAGCGGGCTTTCGCGCCCCTCGCGGCAGTCCCCCTGCACGGTCAGCACCTCGGCTCCGTCGAGCGTCAGACGCGCGTCGGCGAGGTGTCCCCGGTCCTGTTTGTAGAACAGCCCGAGGTCGACGCTGCCGAAACGCTGTTTGTCGTAGGTCAGCTCCGCCACCGAGACCCCGCCCCGGAGGGAGAGGCTGTCCGCCGCGAGATTCAGCGTCAGGTTCGCGCCCAGCACGCCGTCGACGGGCGGGGCCGAGGGGAACAGCCCCAGCGCCGGACCGACGTTCAGTCCGGCGATGTCGAGGCGGATGTCGTCGTCGGCGTCGCCGCCCGGGGTCGTGCGGATCGCGAACCGCTGGTCGCCGTGGGTCATGTCGAGGTCGGCCTCCACGCGCTTGTCGAAGCGGTATGCGAGGTAGTTGCCGCGATTGACCGTCCACGGCTCGAAACCGAACAGCGGGTCGGGAGGCGTCACGCTCGCGCGGACCAGGCTGTCGGTCCACGTCACGTCCAGCCCGAAGCGGAATCCTTCGCGGCCGGCGCGGTTGCGCTGGTAAAGGTTCGCCTGCCCGGTGTTCCGCACGAGGTGGCCGTACAGTCCGGCCCGGGCGATGTTGTCGAGGTTCTCGGGGGCGTTCGCCAGCCCGAGGGCGTATTCCAGCCGTTTCCCGTTCTGGCGGATGTCGGCCGTCACGGTGTCGAGGACCACGTTCCCGTAGGCCAGTCCCTCCGTGCGCAGGCGGATCGAAACGGGCAGCGAGTCGCAGTTCGCCCCTTCGGCGTTCAGCGCGTCGAAGGCGATCTTCCGGGATTTCAGCAGGCTGTTGAGGATGTTGTCGGGACCCGCCGAGACCCGCAGGGCGAAGTCGGGGAGCGCGGGTTTCAATTGCTCCATGTCGATGCTCTGCGCGTCGATCTGTCCGGCCAGCGTCCGGGCGCTCCGGGTCAGCGCCGCGATCAGCGAGTCAGCGGATTGGGGCGTGGAGAACGTCAGCGACAGGTCGCCGGAAGCCGCTTCGGCCCGGGTTGCGGCCGAGTCGGTGTGCAGCGAGACGCTCGTCGGGCGGATGCGGTCCGTCCGGTGTTTGTTCCGGATTTCGATGCTGTCCAGCGCGATGCGGGCGGCATAGGCCCCCTTTCCGGCGGCGGATGCGGAGGCATCGAGGGCGAACGATCCGCCGATCGGCTCCGGGCTGACGCCCAGCGCGGCCAGGTCGAACCCGAAGACGCTGCCCGAGAGGCCGATGCGCTGTTCGCGTTCGGTCAGCGTTCCGGAGACGGACAGCAGCAGCCGGAGCGCCTCGTCGCGGTCGGAGATCCGTCCCGAAAGACGCTGGCTGTCGAGTTCTGCGTCGAGTTCGATGCCCCCGAAGTCGCGTCCGCCGAACTCCGCGCGGTCGATCTGCGCCCGGAGGCTCGTCCGGGTCCGGGGCAGCAGCGGGTCGAAGCCCGTGCCGCGGGCTTGCAGGGCCAGGTCGACGATCCCCAGCGAATCGGCCGGGAGGAAACTGTTGAGCGGGAAGCTGTCGGCCCGGATCGCGGCGTCGTAACTCTGTTCGCGGGGGTTGAACCGCCCCTTCACGGAAAGTTCGCCGCCGTCGGCCGAGAGTGTCGAAGCCGTCGAGAACGTCCCCCTGTCCGCCCCGGCGGAGCCGCGGAGCCGGATCAGGGCCGGAATCGCCACGCGCCTCCGCAGGACCGTGTCGGGGAGCAGCGCCTTGAGGAACGCAAGGTCCCGGAAGTCGCCCTCGAAGCGGGCTGACGCCTCCATCCGGTTGGCGTCGAGCAGGTTTTTCGCCGCGGCGTCGGCCTTGAGGTCGAGGTGTCCGGGCGACGAGATTTCCAGCTGCGTCTTTCCGAGGTCGCTCAGAGTTCCCGCCGCGGAGAACGATAGCCGGACGGTCCGGTCGTCCAGCACGGGCGGGACCGCCTCCGGGGAGAGGTATTTCAGGTCCTTTGTGTTCAGGTCGGCCGAAAGGGCGGCGTCGAGCGGCGAAGCCGGCTCCAGTTTCAGGATTCCGGCCCCGGCGGTGAGCTCCGCCCGGATTCGGGAGAAGGCGGTTTGCAGGTCGAGGCCGGAGAGGACGATGCCCGAGGCGTCCATGCCGAAACGTCCGGTCAGGTCGCGGACCGAAAGCCCGCAGCGTTCGGTGAACGCCGTCCGGCGGATTTGCAGCGCGATGTCGGCGCCCCGGTTGTACACCGAATCAATCGTGAGGTCGAGCGGCGCGAGGGCGATGAACGCCGGGTCGAACCCCGCGGCGGGACGGTGGCCCAGCCGGCCGTATTCGACGCTGTTGTCGGTCAGCGCGACGCGGCCGACCCGGACGGTCCATGGTGCCGACGCTTCGGTCGTCCCGGCGGAAGTCCCGCTTTCCGCTTCGGCCGGTCCGGTGAGGTAGGAGTAGGCGCCCCGGTCGAGCAGGACGCTTTTCACGGAGACCTGCTGGCTGTCCAGCAGCACCCGGCAGGTGTCGACGCTCCCGTCGGCCAGGCGGACGGAGAGTTCGGAGACCGCAGGGGAGGTCCGCATCCCGAAGGCGAGGCTCGAGACCGCGATTCTGTCGAGTCCCACCGTCCACGGCAGGGCGGCGGCGCTCTCCTTTTTCTCGGCGGGAGCCGCTTCGGTCAGGTTCAGCCGGATGTCCGCGTCGGCGAGAACGAGCCGGGAGATGCCGGCCGTGTTGGCCGAAAGATCGGCGCGGACGGCTTCGAGGGACAACTCTCCCGCAGCCAGGCGCAGATCCATGCCCGCCAAGGTGTCCTTGTAGTGGGCGGCGACGCGTTCCAGCGCGAAGCTCCGGATGACGACCTCTTTGCGGATCAGCGGCCACAGGGCGGCGTCGAGCGAGAGCCTTCCGCAGCGAAGGAGCGTGTCCGTCCTGTCGGCCAGCAGGGTGTTGTCCACCGTCAGCCGCAGCGGAAAGGCGAGGCGGATGCGTTCGACGGAGACCTCCATGCCGAGCGTCCGGGAGGCATAGGCGACGGCCCGTCGCCGGGCCAGGTCCTGAACGGCCGGAACATAGAGCAGCGCCGGGACCAGCAGCAGGACGAGGAGAATGACGAGCAGCGTCCGGAGCGTATGTTTGAGAATTTTTTTCAGCATTTGTGGAAACAGCGTGTTTCGGAATCCGGCAAAAGACAGGCCGTCGGCCTGTCTTTTGCGCGTGCGTGTTTGCGGCAAAGCGGCAAAATCGCCGCAAATTACAAAAAAAACGATGATCCGTCAATGGAACGCGCCAAAACAAACGGGCCTATTCGAGGCATATCCCGGCGTTCTGTCCGGTCTGTCCGGCCGGAAACGGAGGAGGCGCCGGGGACGGCGGGGACGGTGGGGACGATGGGGCGGGAAGCCGGAGCGGCTGTCGCACCGGGCGGGTCCGGAAAAAGAAAAACGTCCGGCCTTGTAGCCGGACGTTTCGGTGCAGTTCGCTGTCATTGAGCGTCTCCTGGCGGAGAGAGAGGCTCTTCTGGTTGAAAATTAAGTATTTACCTCCCAATAAAATTCGAACCCGAATTTTTTGCGTTACCGAATGGCTCTCGCTGAATTTCCGCGTTGCTCCCTGTTTTGCATACGGTATTGCAAAAATAGGTAATAAAATGAACAATCCAAACTTTTTGCCGATAATTTTTTTCTCTTTCCTGGTGGCGGAAAAAAGTGTATGAAAAGCACAAAAAAAGACGCCCCGGAGCGGAGATTCCCGGGGCGCTTCTTGTTATTATATATTAGGTGAGTCGATCGCTATTCCGGGTAGATCATTCGGATGGTGGCACCGCCGTCGATTGTCAGAGTCTGCCCGTTGAGAAAATCGTTTGCCTCGTCGCACAGGAAGAGGCAGGCGCGCGCAATGTCTTCCGGGGTTCCGACCCGCCCCGAGGGGTGGAAGGCGTGATCCTCGGGACGCAGCTGCTCTTCTTCGCGGACGTGGATCCAACCCGGGGCTATGGCATTGACCGTGATGTGGAGCGGAGCCAGGGAGACGGCCAGCGAATGGGTCAGCGAGTAGATGCCGCCCTTCGAAGCGGAGTAGGCCTCGGTTCCGGCCTCGCTCTGCAGGTAGCGGGTCGAGCAGAGGTTGATGATGCGGCCATAGTTGTGGTTGCCGTTCTGCTGGCGGTGGAGCGCCAACTGGCGGGAGGTGATGAAGACCGGGCGCAGGTTGGTGGCGATGACCCGGTCGAACTCCTCGATCGACAGTTCGGTGAGGGGCTTGAAGGGGCTGATCCCGACGTTGTTCACCAGGATGTCGATGTCGCCCCAGGTCTCGAAGAGCTCCCGCATGCATCTTTCGAGGCTGACGGCATCGGTAACATCCAGCTGACAGAACCGGGCTCCGGTTTCGGCTGCGGTTTGGGCACTGAGGACGGAATCGATGTCGCAGAAGACCACTTCATCACCTTGTCGGGCAAAGGCCTCGACGATACCCTTTCCGATTCCGTGGGCACCGCCCGTAATGAATACGCGTCTTTTCATGGTTTTCGGATTTTTCCACAAAGATAGCGCAGGCCGGTCACCGGAACAAAACTCTGTCGCCGATTTTTCGGTTAACGAGCCGTGGAGTACGGTTGGTAGGGGAGGAAGTTTCGGGGTTTTGCGGGGTGTTGGATATGGAATATGGATACGGCCCGAAAGATTATTCTTCCGGGCCGTATAACGTGGATGAGTTGGGATCTATAAAACGTCCTCGGGCGAGATGGGCTTATAGGTTCCGTCCTTGGCTTCGAAGATGACGGCAGGCTCAATGACAACGAGATTATGCCAGGTACCGGCCGGAATATCGACGCCATACATTCCGTTTCGAGGATCGAGGTGGAAGCGCTCGATCTCACGGCGATGATCATCGTAGAACATTACGTCGATCTTTCCACGCAGCAGAAGTTGGGTCTCGGATGTCGTAGGATGCCGGTGAATTGGTAGCACGGTGCCGATCTCCAACGCATTCAGCATCCGTTGCGATGTGTCGTCCGTAGAATTTCGCATGTCGCGGTTCATGCGGAGGCGTTCCGAGGTTCGGGCCAATGCCGCTACCTCGTCCAGAAGTTTATTGTCGATAAGCATGATTAGGCTTGTTTGGATTTCAGATAGGCTTCATGCAGTGGGTAGTATTTCCTCATGAAGAGGAGATAGGCGAAGGTCAATAGTAGCAGAACGACTATTGCATAGATCCAATGGTTGATCGGCAGCAGGATCAATCCAAAAGAGATTGCGAGCTGAATGACCATATAGATGGAGGATACCACAACATGAGGGATTCTCAGTTCGTTGGCCATCAGTTGGTAGGCATGTTTGCGATGAGCCTGTCCCAGATTTTCGTGCAATAGGATTCGATGGCAGATTGTCAGTACGGAGTCTACACCATATAATGCCAGGAAAAGAATATAGGTGAAGTCTCCAGTCTGCAGGATCAATCGTCCGAGGGCAAAAATGACGATAAAGGCAATGCTCAGAGACCCCACATCGCCTGCAAAGCATTTGGCTTTCTTCCGGAAGTTGAAGAAGCAGAAAACCAGCAGGCTTAAACTTGCGACATAAAGGAAATTCGGATCGATGAACGGCGTTTTCGCATTGATGAAGATCAAAGGCAGCATGATGGCTAAAGAGTACCCTCCCGTAATTCCGTTGATTCCATCCATGAAGTTGTATGCATTCGACACTCCGACACACACGATCAGGGCAATGAGAATGATCCACCAACTTTCCCAATTCAGAATTCCAAATTGCTGGAACATCAGGAACATGGCGATAAATTGCACGACCAAGCGAATGCTGTCGGGTAAAGAGTGAATGTCATCGATGAAACTGATGATGGCAACCAGGGAGAGACCTGTCAGGAACCAAGGGTATTGTAATCCAAAGAATGCGGCATAAAGCCAAGCTCCGAACAAGAATATGATTCCCCCCCCCGGAGTGTGATACTTTTGTGAGAACTCCGTTCGTTGGGTTTGTCGATGATGTTGAATCGATCTGCTATGCGGAAATATACTTGCTCGATTAAGAATAGAATAATAAATAAAATCAAATAATTCATATTTTCATAATCTTCATTATATCTGCATTCACCTTATTTACATCGAAAATATTCTCAGCCATTTTGCGACTTTCCTTCCCGAATGAAGCTGCTAGATTTTCGTTGTCAAGAATCTGCACAATTGCATTTTCAAGTGCATCTACATCTTTCACAGGAACGAGAAAACCATTCTTGCCGTTGACAACCGTTTCGCGACAACCTGGAGCATCCGATGTGACAATAGGACGTCCCATAGCCATTGCTTCCAAAACTGATTTGGGAGTACCTTCATGGTAAGACGGTAACACATACACGGAACATTGTTTTATATAAGGACGTACATCTTTTTGTTCGCCAAAATATTCTATAATTCCATTATCAATATAGGGTTGAAGTTCTTCTACAGTAATTGCACTTGGATTTGTATCAAACGGGCCTACGAGTATACAACGAGTCTCTGGTCGGTTGATTTTAAGTTTCTTAGCCACAGAAAGATACTCCCGAACTCCTTTGTCGGCTATCAGACGCCCGATATAAAGAATAGCTTTCCTTTCTGAGGGAAGAGGACTTTCAATAAATTTTGATACATTAACCCCTGATCCATGGACAAGAGCGGTTTTTTCTTCTGATACCAGACCGAGTCTTACTATTTCATCCTTGTCGTCAGAGTTTTGAAAAATTACCTTGCATGAGTTCCTAAATGCCAATGAATATTGAATGTTTAAAACGCACTTAATTATCTCATTCTTCAATCCTTTGCTTCTCAAAATAGAACCTAGTCCTGCCATCATGGGATAAACCTCGATGTGCTTATCAACAATACGCGCTGCAAGAGAGCCGTAAACAATTGTCTTGGCTTGATATGTAAATATCTTATCGGGTTTGATCTCTCTAATCAATTGTGTTAAAGCCCCAAAAGTCTTGATGTCGGCCAGTATATTAAGCCCATTGCGACTTACGGGAATTTGTCTATATGCAATTCCCTCTGCTGCAAACTTGTCACCCCATATATTTTCAGATTCTTGTCCTACGGCGACAATTGAAGCGCCTGTTTTTATAAATGCACGCATCATATCTATCCGAAACCAAAATAGACTCGGGGTATGAGATGATAACACTATAATTTTCATGATTTATGACAAAAAGATAAAACCTAAGATATAGCGGAATAGTTAAAGTGATCTCTATATACTATATGTGTAACTGAACAATAGATTTTTTGGCCATATAAATTAATAGTTGAAGGCTACACGACTAAAGGAAATCATGAGGTATAAACATCAATATTGTCGTGACGTCTCCAACAAATTATGCGCTCTCTTTGTATTGAAATAACTCTCAATCAAAGTTTGAGATGAATAGTTTAATTCCTTGTGCAATTGTTATTTGAGGAGACCAGATCTTGTACGGTGCTGTATGTGTAGGGGCGCAGGCATACATTATGTCTGTATCTCTATATGGACGTCCGCCCCATTCTATGTTACATTTCTTAGAACTTATACGTTCAAATATCTCCACAACTTCCCGCAATGTGTAGGTTCTTCCTGTGCCTAAGTGAATAATGTCGCCCGATGTGAATTTTTGCGCATGCTCTATGGCTGAGATATAAAAATTAGCGACATCTTCCACATGAATAAAATCCAGCTCCTGCAATCCGGGAGTCATTTTTACCGGTTCAACAGCATCCATCGAATCCACAATATAATCAAATAAGCGCTTCACGGTCGATTTGCCGCCATACACTGAATATGGCACAGCCGTGATGTATTTTAGGTTATGGTGATTTGCATAGAATCGAAGAAAAACATCGAATGCACTTTTTGATGCAGAATAAAGATATGCATCGTTTTGCGCATACTGAGAGAACGAACCTGTGTTTATAAATAGTTTTATTCCATTCAAATGAGAGATAAATTCCAATAGCCGTACTCCAAATAATATATTGGAGGATATCAATGGCTCAATTACTTGTTCACCTTCGTCCGATGTGTTGTATGCTGCCAAATGTATAATGTACTCAGGATTAAATCTATTTATGGCCGCCTTGTCAACTCCCCTGCAGCACTCAATGTTTTGGACTATATTGTATATGCTCCGAAATTTCTCCGTATTTTGTACAATACATAGTATTCGACTTTTAGGAAAATGTGACAGTAGTTTTGGGACCAATACTGTTCCTATAAATCCTGTGGCTCCTGTTATGAGTATGTTCATATAAAATCATATTTTATTGCCGAAAGATCAAGTCTGTCTGCTTCATCAGGATCATGTGGCTCAGGAATTATATCCATCAACATTGCAGTGTCGTTGCTTGCGCAGTAGAATGCCATCCATAGTCCGGGTGGTACCGTCAGACGCTGATAATTGTTGTTCCTAGATAAAACAATATGCTCGAACTCTCCATAAGTGGAACTGCCTGGACGATTATCATACAACACAAAACCAATTGCTCCGTTGACCGGTATTATGTTTAACGTCATGCGCTTGTGGCGTTTCCACCCTTTGATTTCTTTGGGGTGAATTTCGGAGAAGTATGCCTCCCCAAAACCGCTATACACAGCATCTGAGGATTTAAGCGCATAAAATATATCACCTTTTGTGACGGAGATACGCTTCAGAGGCGCAAGTATAACTCCTTCAATCATAAGGCCCAAGCAAGTTTTTGCTGCGCAGCTGCGGCAGTGTATTTATCAATTTGTTCCATTGTCAGTCTGTATAAATCAGACGATTTGTCTATGTAGTAGGCTCTGTACCAGTCAGCAATAAAGTCTACACATTGGTCATAGTTAAGCGTTGAATGCCAATTGAGATAAGCAAGAGCTTTATCGCAATTTAATTTGAGAAGTGTTGCTTCGTGAAAGGGCACATTGCCCGTAAGTTTCACAGTCGAGTCCGGGTTAAGTCCCCACAAGGAAGAGAGATCCTGAACCAACTCCAAAACTGTTTTGGACTGTTCTGCCCTTGGCCCGAAATTGAATGCCTCTCCATTTTCACATTTCCCTTCGGATAGATATTGACCAAGTGTTAGATAGCCACTTAATGGTTCCAATACATGCTGCCATGGACGAGTGGCTTTAGGCGATCTGATTTCAACACAGTTGCCTGTTGAGAATGCCTTCACACAGTCCACAATAATGCGGTCTTTAGCCCAATCACCTCCTCCAATTACATTCCCGGCGCGGGCAATACCAAGACGAATATTCGGCATGTGTTTCACAAATGAATGCCACCAGCATTTTAATACAAGTTCTGCGGCGCCTTTCGATCCGGAATATACATCCTTGCCTCCCATAGAATCATTCTCACGGTAGCCCCATATCCATTCAACGTTATCATAGGCTTTGTCTGAGGTTATGATTACACAAGTACATTCCCAATCAATCTTTCGGATTGCCTCCAATACAACAGCAGTTCCTACAGCATTTGTTGTCAATGTGTCTAAAGGTTCTGCATACGATGTTGAGACGATGGCCTGAGCCGCAAGATGGAATATGAAGTTAGGGCGAACTGACTGAACAAAATCGTTGAACATTACTCCATCGCGAATGTCTCCATTCTTATGATTGACCTTTTTGTCGAGACCAATGGTTTCGAACATTGACGGATTTGAGGGAATGCCATCGGCATAGCCGTAAACTTTTGCTCCAAGCGAGATGAGCCATGTACTTAACCAACTGCCTTTGAATCCGGTATTTCCGGTAACAAGGACTCTTTTTCCTTGATAAATATTATTGAAAGCCATTATATTACCAACATTTCCAGGGAGCATTGCCTTGCTCCCACAGTTTATTTAATTCTTTGTTGTCATGCAGTGTATCCATAGGGCGCCAGAATCCAAAATGCTTGAATGCATGTATCTGACCTTTTTTTACTAACCGTGCAATAGGTTGTTGTTCAAACATCTCATGGTCGCCTTCAAGGACATCAAAAATCTTAGGTTCGCAAACAAAAAAACCTGCATTTATCCAATTATTTCCCGTCTTAGGCTTTTCGATAAACCCTTTGACGTTTCCTTTGGTGTCAATATCCACAACCCCCAGTTTGCCTTGAGGCTGATAGACCGTCATTGATAATGTCTTACCCGCAGCCTTATGTGCAGACAAGGTTGCATTGATATCTATGTCGGCTACACCATCACCATATGTGAGGAAGAATGTTTCATCTCCAACGTATTCCTGAACACGCTTTAAGCGACCACCGGTGAGAGTGTTGAGTCCTGTATCTACTAGTGTTACTCGCCATTTCTCGCTGTGTGTGTTGTGAATCTTCATCGTGTTCTCTGTCAGATTGAATGTCACATCACTATTGTGAAGAAAGAAATTTGCAAAAAATTCTTTTATCACATACTGCTTATAGCCGCAACAGACTATAAATTCATTTATACCGTAGTGTGAATATATCTTCATGATATGCCATAGAATCGGCATGCCTCCGATTTCCACCATCGGTTTTGGTACCACATCTGTACGTTCGCTGAGGCGAGTGCCATACCCCCCCCCAGCAAAAATCACTGCTTTCATTTTTGTTTGATATGATTTATGATTCGTTGTATTATTTCGTTGTCAATATTTACATCAAATTTTCGAGCAAACATACAGTCTGAATTGATCAAATAATCAAAGTCGGAATTGCGCCAAACATATGGAGTTCCTCTTTGCCAATCAATCTCACGAAGTGCAGCCATTGGGTTATATTCCAGACTGTAGATTTTTGCCTTAAAATGAGAATTATAGAGTAATGTCTGAACTAATAACTCGGAAGGACAATACGTTCTTCGAAAAAACTTTCTAAAGATAGGTTCATTTTCAATGACATATTCTGCTGCTGCATGTGTAATACTCCACCAGTCTGCACCTTTATGAATCGTTCCATTGAACCCTTTGGCAAAATTTACCTTCAATATTTTCTGAATATTCAATAGGACTTTATGTGTATAAATCAACAATCTTTGTCTTATTCCAGAGGACGTTCGAATTGCATTTGCGAAGAAAAACCAATATCCAGCTCTCGTAACATCATATCGGGGATTAAAATTAACGAACTCGGAACCATTGTGGCATTCAAAGAAATCATTGAATTCTGCAGGAGAATGTAGTGGCAGATCCGCTCCCGAAATAATATGATAATAATCGTAATGACCTTTTAATGCCGTTGAAAGTAAAGACTTAATAGCCTCAACCTGTGAATAGTTGCAATATGTAACTTTAATACGAGGAACAATGATGACTTTTGATTCATTTGTTATGCCGGCAACAATATTATCATCCCAATCTAAACTGCTACTATTGATATGTAAGAAAATATCAATATGAGAGTTGTCGAGCAATTTGATTAATTGGCATAGGCCCTCATAATTGGCATGTGCCATTATCATAATAGCATGCTTCATCGTCTCCGAATATGTATGAACTCTTTTATTTTTTGCCGTTGACCATTATCAAGTGCAACATAAAATGCGATAAGTGAATATAATGTCAGAAAAATGACAGAAGAAACAATGAGACTCAGTAGATCTGAGTTAATGTGACGAGTGGCAAATATTAGAACTATTAATGCGGGGATTGCAGCCCCGAAACATCTCAGCAAGCTCTGAAATAAAAAATAAACTATATTAAACTCTGCAACTAAATGTTTAAATACTATGCAGTTGTGAATCAGGGTGATTATATGAGCAACCAGCATGACAATATAGCAATATTGGGCACTCAACCCTTGGCTAAAGAGTATATAGGTTGCAGGTAGGGTAAGTAAATATATTGTCCCGGCTCCGATACTGAGTTTTGCAATCTCTCCGGTAGCATGAATCCCATTGGTCACCACCGCATTTATCGTATTAACAACCCCCGCAATGAGCATTATCTTGCAGAACTCCACTGTATGATAGGAACCATCCCCAACCATAAATGTAGAACATACTCCAGGTTTATATAAAGAGGGATGGTACCCATTATCATAAGTAGTGTTGCTATACGTCCGGCATCATTCATCAGTTTTATCATTGTCTCTGAGTTCTTCCTGGCAAAAGCATTTATGATTTGAGGACGATAGGCCATTGTTACATTTCGTCCCAACCATGCCACTTGTGCGCTAACTGTTGTTGTTATGCCTCCTGCTGCATTGACAATTGCCCCGAAGAACATATTGATCAATATTGTAGCGCCTTGAAGCATGGAAGTATACGACACATTGCCAAACATATCCCAGGCGGAAAATTTCAACATAGGGAGAATGTTGGTTTTGTCGTGATGATATATGAATCTGCATGATTTGAATGATTTATATGAATAGAGCACATATGTTATAAATATCACTAAATGTGAAAGTAGAATTAAAGCTCCATATAAAACCAGTTGGTTTGTATCAGCTTTCTTAATGAGTAGAGCCGACGCGAGTTTGATAATTACAGATATAATTTCTATTACAGAATATACTCCCATTTTTTCGTAGGACAAAACCATCGCGGTAAATGGGACCTGTATTACCGTAATGATTGTTGTAAGAATCGTAAACTGAAAGATCCAGTTAGCAGCATCTATCAAATTGGGTGCAATATTCAATTTATTATTCAGAAACCATACGCCGATTATTTCCGCTAAAAATAGAAATATCAAAGCTATTGAAAACTGGATCATCATGGATGATGAGAACCTCTTTGCAATGGCATGATCCAATCCAATTCCTATGTCGAAATTTATATACCGTGAAATGGCCCCGCTCATTGTAGTATTCAGAAATGCCAGCATGGATGTAAGACCGCCTACTACAATATACACCCCATATCTTTCCTCGCCAAGTGCATTGATAATGACTCGGGATGTGTATAGTGATATCACTATCACTAAAATCATTCTGACATAAAGAGCCAGAGTATTTTTCGCTACTGTCGACACCATTAATTATTGTAGACGTTTTACCAATAACCCAAATCGAGATTCGCGTAAACGATTGTTCATCCGTTTTTTGTTGTCTGCACTAATAAACGGAAGTAGATACTCTCTGTCAAAGTGCAGACTAATGGAATCCACCTTTGACAAATAGGTCTCAATGTCCATTATTATTTTACATGGATTCCCAGCAACAACGGTATTATCTGGAATATCTCTGGCTACCACTGAACCAGCCCCAATCACCACATTATTTCCGATTGTGATTCCCGGAAGTATAATTGATCCAGCTCCGATGAAGACGTTATTGCCAACCATCACTCGACCAATTTTTGTCACATTCCTAAATGCTTGTGGAGAGGCATCGTGAGCTAGAATTGTCACTCTTGGAGCAATAGTGACATTGTCGCCAAACTCTATTAGCCAACAATGTCCAGGATCAATCCATACTTTATTCATTATGTGTAAATTCCGTCCCGTTTTCATGCCGCGTTTAACTAATGTGCTAACAGCGACCTCCCCCCGAAGTCTCTGTAAGATCCTTTTTATAAGTTGCATTCTCTATACTTTTGTTGTGTTAGAGTCGTATTTGTCCATATTGTGTTTCAGGCTAAGTTCTAAAACAACGAGTTTTATTTTATCTACATGTATTGATATTTTCGACGATATCAGTTAATTGTTAAAGGTTGGAAGTTGCTGTTGATACATCGAATCGAGAATATATTTTCTGGATCTCAGATTCGTTGCTAAAGTCATGAGCTGAACAATAACTGGCAAGGCTGTCAAGCCGAGTATGGTCAGCGAGGACCTGTGTGAGTGCCGTGGCAAATGATATAGTGTCCATTGGTAGTATAAGCCCATCAACACCGTTGTTTATTTGACTCGAAGCTGTATTGTAGGCTGTGACAATAACGGGTTTGCCGAGCATTTGTGCCTCACGGACCGTCACGGCCTTTCCCTCATATCGCGAAGGCTGTACATATACGTCGCAAGCATATATATATGGATAGGGATTACTCCGTTTACCTATAATCTGTACAACATTTTCGACTTTAAATTTTACCAAGTTGTCACGAATCTGTTGTTCGCTCTGTCCATAGCCTATTATGTACCATTTAAAAGGCGCAACCCCATTATCGAGCATGATACGACACATCTCCGGTATCGAATCAAAATTTTTCGGTTCTGAAAAACGACCTATTGAAAGAAGGTTTACATACCCCGGCTCATATGGTAATTCTGTGTATTCAGCCGCAAGTTTGCGTACAAGCGAAGTGTTCAGAATATTCTCTATGACTATGGACCGTGCTTTATAGTCGGGATAGTGATTATCAAATATTCTTTTGCAGTCGTCGGAGACATTGACAATATAGTCTATGGGATCAAACATTTTACGGTCAATCGAAGCATTTGCCACAATACGATCGTAATCTGTGTGAATCCATGTCATTTTTACTTTTGCGTCAACTTTGAAGGCAAGTATAGACGGGACACCTAGAAAATTAATCGCCAAATCGTAGTGCCCTGTAACCGTAGGGAGCAGAGGCCTCATAGTGTTATGGATAATTTGTTGGGTGTGCCATACATTATGGTTAACTCCGCGACGTTTCGAATGAATTCGTTCTACGTAGCGTGCCCACAAGCGTATGGCCGCTACTAGCAGTTGCCCTCGCTTTATTAAAGATGTTATAGGTGAAATGAAAAAGTCATATCTTTTATCGTATGGCAGAATCTTCACATGTCTATTTATCATGGGCATAAATTCACCAGAATGCTGACATAATAATAAATCTACATCATAGTTCCTGTAATCAATCGAATCTAACAGCCCTAGCAAAGCACGCTCTGCCCCTCCGATCTCCATAGATGGGTGAATTATAAGAATGCTCTTTTTATTCATAATTATATCTTTTTCCCTGTAATCTTCTGGAGAATCATCTTGATTGGGTGCGTAACCGATGTCCCAATAATTCGATGAACAAACCGAGAAAACGGTATGCGCCGACGAATACGTGCATCCATCCATGTTTTTGAATACCAATGAATGGTGCGAGTGTTCTCTGTTTTGTTAATACGTCCCGTACCGTCGTCTAAAGGATTAAACCAATCAGCGGGATATATCGTGACTCCTGCCACCTGCTGAATTCCTTGCACACACTGCAACCCCTGCTTCCTAAGAAGTTGACTGACATGATAAACGACCGTAACGCTTTTTATTCCTGTTGTAAATTCTGCCGTAGAGTAATAGTCAAGAATATCCTTATATAACGGCATGCCTGCAATTGCACCTAAACCAAGCCCAGCAGCCACAGCGCCACAAGGGTACTGTTGACTTTTGGCATCAGGGTTTAGTTCGAATCCCATAAATGGCCCGGCCTCTATTACATCATCCATAGGTCGAATAACCTCGACATCAGTATCAAAGTATATGCCCCCTTGCTTATAAAGGACATAGAAACGGGCGTAATCACTTACAAAGGCGTATTTGCCCACTGCATACGCATCAGCTGTATAGGGAATGACATTAATATCGAAGTTGTCCTCATTCCATTCGATGATCTCATAATCTGGGAGATATTTGCGCCACGATGCTATGCAGTGTCTCGCTTTATCTGGTAAAGGTTTGCGCCCGAACCAGCAATAATGAATCTTTTTAGGTATCATTAGTGAACAATTCTATTTAATTTCCGTCAAAGGTGGCAGGTGTTTTGGAATGTTTGCTCCTTGAAAATCAAAGATCTGGGTAATCCTTGAATCAATTTCACGGTATTTCAAAGAACGATCTTTATATCTTATCAAAAAGGATTCTAATCTGGCAAAGTATTCATCAGCCATTGTATTTTTATGAAAATAAAAAGTAGAGATTCTCTAAAAATCATGATCTGTACTTTCCCTTTTATCTGTAACGATATATTAATGTATCCCTCTCTTATTGTGACTCAACAGCAATGGAATTGCCTATTTGTCGGTATAATTAGCGCATTTTAAGTTGCAGGAAACAGAAAAATACCAAAAATAGAGTAAGTATTCCCCATTTGATAACGGCCCTTTTAGGCTTGGGAATAATATACATTAGTATGTAAGGCAGTGCGACATATGTAAATGGCTCAAAGTATGTTGCCATGCGACTGATGAAGTTTGCGCCACCATACATTGCCATAAACATAAACCCAAAACTGATTACAGCCATTTGTATGAAACCATTCATCAATGGGGTCGATTTTGCGTTGATTTGCTTACGATAACTAACCGAAAGTACAGGCGTGATTGCGAAGAATAAAATTCGCTGCCAGCTCACGCCATGTTCATTTGAAAACCAATTCGCATCATGCGAGTCACCGAACACAGTCTCCGTAACTTCAAGCATGGCGCCTAATATTTCTGATAAGAAATAACCGGCGATGCACATTGTAATTAAGATCAATATATTGCGCGTTGTCCACACCCTGTTGTTTATTAGCAAAGGTAAAGTTGCATACATGATTATATATGGATGTATCAGCATCATCAGTGCTAAAAGTGCATAATAGAGGATGTACCTTCTTTGCTGAATCAATGTAATTCCGATCAGTCCCACCCCCATAGCTATAGATTGTTTCCATGATACCATTGTAAAATAGAATAATCCAGATGTGATGGTCATGAACAGACTCATTGATAATGATGGTGAATAACGACGATAAAAGAGAACTAAGCATGTTTGTACTACAAGCCCTTCAAAAAAGTGGAATGTGGCGGGATCACTTGATATGTAACGTATGAACAGAACTTGTATGAAACCAAAGAGAGGGTTTGAACCGATTCCCTTCTCAAAAAGGCTCTTCCATGTGACTGTAGTAGGAATTAGCGAGTAATTTTCCCTGTAAACATAAACATCATTGGCTATGGTATTCGATGTGTAGAATGCCAACAATAAGATAGTGACACCGATCCATAACGGATTAATGATGCTCTTGTAATAGGTTGTATTGTCTGCCAATACTACTTTTTCTTTTCTCAAAGAAATAGAAGTAAGCGCTATCGTTGCTATTAACAATATCCAGAGAGAAAATAGCTCCATGCTTTTTGCAAATAAAGATCAAATGGCGTAATGTCTTTTACTTCCGTTCCCAATATTATTCAGCCTGTTATAATGTTCTAAGGCAATTGCAATACAGGCTCATTTAGTTAGATGGAGCTCTGTTGTGTTCATTTCTCAATGTTTTTCAGGAACAGAAAGAGCTCTTCTTTTTGTGTTGGCAATGTAAAATGCGAGAATAGATCCAGGAATATAAAGCAATATGGCAAGTGCTTTTCGAGACGATTTCGAAATGATTTTTTTTTCTTTGTTCAGCTTTGATATAGCAATATACATCAGACAATTTTTGATTATCATTTTAGGATATTCATAACATTCCATTGCTGTATTGTAATACTGAATGAATCCCTTGGGACATCGTCGATATTGAGCTATTTTGTCGAAACTCATACTGTTATCATTATAATCAACCACACAGATACCCACGTTTAAAACCAACATCTTGTACAATTTGTCTATGAGTAAGAATTTATAACTTGCAGGGAAAAAGTTCTCTCCAGGATACTCTGGATAAGGATATAGTCTTGATATATCTGTTCGATAGATAAGCTTTTTGTCACCTCTAACCTTATGCTTCCCGAAGGCTTCCATTACCGTTGTCTCTTTCAGAAAGGAGGGTAATGTCGTCCCGATAACTTCTCCATTGGGTTTTATGTCAAGAGCCATTATACCAGCCAAATCCTCTCTTTTGTTGGCGTTCCAAAAATCAATAATGGTACGCACTGCGCCGTCGGCAAGCCAGTCATCCGAGTCTATGATGGTATTCAACTCGGTCTTGCATGCATTATAGGCTGTATTTCGGGCTCCGGTCATGCCTTTGTTTTCCTGATAAATATACTCAATATCAACCAATCCTTCGTTCATAAAGTCCTCAATCACCTCCCGAGTATTATCTGTTGACCCGTCATCAACCACAAGCCAACAGAAGTCGTTGCTGTCTTGACGTTTAAGCGATTCATATACTTGATGGATGCAATATGCTCTGTTATATGTTGTTGTTATTATTGTGAGCGTTTTCATAAATATCTGTTAACTGCTTTATTTCATTTGCAAGTGTAAAGTTCCTACTAGAGAACGCATTGTTTATATCTTGAAATGACTTTTTAGGTCTACTCAACATCTTTTTAGCTTGCTCTATCCATGCTTCAAGCGGAGCATCAAGATTTAGAAAGTGCACAAGCTCAAGTCCCATATCAACATTATGCGGAATACTATCGGATATAAGAGCAGGTATACCAGACGCTTGTGCCTCAATAACGCTACCTCCCAGACCTTCAAAAATCGATGGAAAGATAAACAAGTCTGTACGTGCCAAAATTGATGGAATATCACTGCGTAGTCCTAGAAACATTACGTCATTCTTTATTCCCAGATTAATGGCATGTGCTTTTATCGTATCTTTTAGAGGCCCATCACCAACCAATACTAGTTTTGAATTCTTATTTTCGTCATGATAACGATTGAAGAAATTCAAAATAAACTCATGGTTTTTCATCGGTTGGAAGCGACCAATATGGCAAATAACAGTTGTGTCTGATTGTAAATCAGATAGTTCGGCGCAAATAATAGGCTCTCTGAACTTTTCCAGATCTATTGCATTTTGTACAATTATTGTTTCCCCGCGTTCGTAACATTTACGTCCGTATAAAGCGCAAGCCGTTTCCTCGTTTAACGCACACTTTGCTGTCGCAAAAAGCTTAATCAAACTTCTCCCAATGAAAATCATGCAACGACTTGAAAAACTACCTTTATTAATCGAAGATGTAGTTCTAGCGTGCGATATACGAATGGGAATGCCGGCCATCTTCGCAGCCATGAGTACCACCCCACAATGATATGAAGTGTGAGCATGAACTACCGTCAATCCTTCGGTTTTTAATTGCCGAAATAATCTCAGTAGGCGCCATATATGCTTAAAAATGCTTTCACTGCGAGGTGATGGAAGTTTAATGATACGACCTCCTAGAGAATATATCTTGCTCTCATAGAACTGTTTATCCTTTGAGTCAAGGCTGATAAATATAAACTCGTATTGAGAACGATTTATAACCGAGAAAACATCTACCATCCTGCTTTCTGCTCCACCTGCATCAAGGGAGCCGAAAACCTGTGCAACTTTGATCATCGGAAATTGCCAAAAAGTTTTATCGAGATATCAACTAATAAAATGGCCAGTAAACTTATAATCACGCCCCTATTCATACCTATTAATCAAATAAAAAATATGAGAAATGCAATCACTGCAACTATATAGGGAAAAAGAGCCATAGCGTTCGTTATATTGTTAATCCCAACCCGATAGATTTAATAAGAGGTTACAGTCAAATATGTTTGGATGTATAATATTTTTCTAGTTATGGCGAATGTTAAGACTATAATAACAATATTGTATAGTATTATTAACCTTTGAAATGAAACCTTCGGCTTTTAAGACAAAGATGTGTATAATCCATAATCGCCCAAAACTAGGGAAATATCAATAGGATCGCAGCCTCTTGCGGAAAGATGAAACAGAGGCAAATTATAAAGTTCGAGCAGAGATCTGTATTATCAAAACGCTTGAATAGGTGTAGCCATACTTATAATGTTATGGCTACACCTTTTTAGAAGCAATGACTCCTCTTGGCCATCATAACCTTCCATCGATAGAGTTTCGGTCGCAGGTGGCTTTAACATCGAAGATGATGTGTGTATCCTTTAGATATGAAGAAATATCGATGTTCTCAAATTTTTTATGCGCTACGGCAACGATGACTGCGTCGAATTTCTCCTCCGCTGGAAGTTCATTAATTACCTTGATACCGTATTCGTGGCATACAGCTTCAGGGTTGGCCCAAGGGTCATAGACGGTGATTTGAACATTATACTCTATAAGAGCTTTGTAGATGTCTATGACCTTAGTGTTTCTTACGTCTGGGCAGTTCTCCTTGAATGTGAAGCCCAAAATAAGAATTTTGCTGCCGTATACCTGTATACCTTTCTTGATCATCAGTTTTACTGTTCGATCTGCTACGTATTCACCCATGCCATCGTTCATGCGTCGGCCTGCAAGGATAATCTCGGGATTATATCCGTGGCGCTGTGCGCATTGTGCTAAATAGTACGGATCCACCCCGATGCAGTGTCCACCGACCAGGCCCGGTTTGAAAGGCAGGAAGTTCCATTTAGTAGAGGCTGCCTCCAACACATCCTGCGTGTCGATACCCATACGGGTGAAGATTTTCGAGAGCTCGTTTACAAAAGCGATATTAATGTCGCGTTGTGAATTTTCTATGACCTTAGCTGCTTCCGCAACCTTAATTGAAGGTGCGAGGTGTGTTCCGGCTATAATGACTGAGGAGTAGACAGAATTGACATATTGTCCAATCTCGGGTGTTGACCCCGAGGTCACCTTCTTGATTTTCTCTACGGTATGCTGCTTATCACCCGGGTTAATGCGTTCGGGGCTATAGCCAGCAAAGAAATCCTCGTTAAATTTTAGTCCGCTGACACTCTCTACGACAGGAATACACTCGTCTTCGGTAACACCAGGATAGACTGTCGATTCGTAGACTACGACGTCTCCTTTCGAGATGACCTTTCCGACGGTGGTTGATGCGCCATAAAGCGGTGCTAAGTCTGGATTATTGTTCTCATCTACGGGCGTTGGAACCGCTACTACATAAAAGTTGCAGTCTTTAATCCGCTCAATATCAGATGTGCAAACAAATCCATAGTTATTGATGGCGTCTTGTAGCAGTTCATCGCTTACTTCCAATGTGGCATCGTGCCCTGCCATCAGCGCCTCGCAGCGCCTTGCATTCATATCGAATCCGATAGTCTCGTATTTCGTGGAGAACAGACGGGCAAGGGGGAGTCCGACGTACCCAAGTCCGATTACGCAGATTTTGGTCTTTTTCATGTTGTGCTTGATTTTTGATTTAAAGATTATTTTTATACCATTCGATACTCTCTGCCAGCCCTCGTGCGAAGTCGTATTCGGGGTCATAGCCCAAGAGTTTGCGTGCTTGGGAGATGTCGGCATTTGAGTGTTTGATGTCGCCTTTGCGATCGGGGCCGAAATGAGGTTCGATATTTTTGCCTAATACCCGGGTGAGCGTATGGTAGATGTCGATCAAGTATTCTCGACCGCCGTATGCGATATTGAATGCCTTGCCTGCTGCTTCCGTGGATGCAAGACATGCTTTGAGATTGGCTTCGATGACGTTCTCGATATAGGTAAAATCCCGGCTTTGTCGGCCGTCTCCGTTGATGGTCGGCTGCTCGTTATTCAAAAGCATCTTGATGAACTTGGGCAGTACAGCGGCATACGCACCGTCGGGATCCTGTCTGCGCCCGAAAACATTGAAATAGCGCATGCCGTAGGTGTCTAGGCCATAGTGACGAGTGTACTGTTTAGCCCACTCCTCGTCACACCTCTTGGTTACGGCGTAGGGCGAGAGTAGATTGCCTTCATGCCCCTCTTCTTTGGGTAGAACCGGTTCGTCGCCATATACGGATGAACTGGAGGCATAAACAAACTTCTTGACTCCGTTCTGCCTGGCTGCTTCAAGCATGTTCAGCGTTCCCTGAATATTGTTCAGCGAGTAGAATAACGGCATTTCCAATGAGCGGGGGACGCTTCCCCATGCTGCCTGATGGAGGACATAATCAACATTCTTGCATGCGTCGATACAGGTTTGGAGATCTTTGATGTCTCCTTGAATAAATTCGTAATTTGGATGCCCGAGGAATAAGTCAATATTAGCTTGTTTCCCCGTAGATAAGTCATCCAGACAACGAATTCGATACCCAAGATTCAAAATAGCCTCACATAAGTTGGAACCAATAAATCCTGCTCCGCCCGTAACCAAAAATAGAGAGGCTTCAGGAAATTTCAATTGCTTATAAGACATATGTATTAATAATTTGATTATTATAATTCAAGAACAATCAATCAAACTTCTCATATTCGGAATTTTTTGAAATGAATTCCGGAACGGTTTGTTTCATTAGGCGTACCATGTCTGGAATATTTACGGAGCGGGAGAGATTCTCAAGTTCCGTGGCTGCCATGCGCGCGTCGCTGAAGTCGTACTCGCGGACCTTAGCGATGCGGATGCGGTCGTGCGACGTCGGAAGCGTGTTCTCCGTGTTCGACAGCACCTCTTCGTAGAGTTTCTCGCCAGGGCGCAATCCCGTGTATTCGATCTTGATGTCCTTGTCAACCTCCAGTCCGGCCAGCTCGATCATGCGCTTGGCCAGGTGGGCGATCTTCACCGACTTACCCATGTCGAAGACAAAGATCTGGGTGCCCGTCGACATCGTGGCGGCCTCCATCACCAGGCGGCAGGCCTCCGGGATCGTCATGAAGAAGCGCGTGATGTCGGGGTGTGTCACCGTAACCGGGCCACCCTTGGCGATCTGCTCGCGGAAGCGCGGGATCACCGAACCGTTCGAACCCAGCACGTTGCCGAAACGCGTCGTGACGAACTTCGTCTTGCCCTTCACCTTGCCGGCTTCGATGGCCAGACCGAGCGACTGCACGTAGATCTCGGCCAGACGTTTCGTACAGCCCATGATGTTGGTCGGGTTGACGGCCTTGTCCGTCGAGATCATGACCATCTTCTCGACGTCGTATTCGATACACTTGTCGGCCACGTTACGCGAACCGGCGACGTTGGCCAGCACGGCTTCGCAGGGGTTCTCCTCCATCAGCGGCACGTGCTTGTAGGCTGCCGCGTGGAAGACCACCTGCGGACGGTAGGTGCGGAAGGCGAAGTCCAGACGCGGGATCATGCGCACATCGCCGATTACGGGGATGAACTTCAGATTGGGGAAGCGATCCTCCAACTCGAGGCGGATGTTGTGCATCGGCGTCTCGGAGTTGTCGAACAGCACGAGTTCCTTGACTCCGAACGTCGCCAGCTGGCGGCACAACTCCGAACCGATGGACCCCGCCGCGCCCGTAACCAGGATCGTCTTGCCGCGGAAGTTGGCGATGATCTCGTTCATCGAGATCTTGATCTCTTCACGTCCCAGCAGGTCCTCGATCCTGATCTCGCGGATTGCCTGACGCTGCACCTTGCCGTCGACCACCTCGTCGATCGAGGGAGCGATCAGCACCTTGAGGTTGCAGTCCGTACAATAATGGATTAGGCGCTCCTGCTCTTCGCGAGCCTCATGGACGTGGGCGAAGAGAATGGCGTCAATATCCTTGCAGTTGTGCAGGTACTTGACATTCTCTTCGGTCTCGAAGTAGTAGACCGGGAGATCGGCCAGCATATGATTCTTCAGTGTTTTGCCGTAGGTCAGGAAACCGACGACCTGATACTCTTGAGAATTTTGGAGTTGGGTCACCAACGAAACGCCCTTGTCGCCGGTTCCGTAGATCAGGATCCGCTGGCATTTGCAATGCCTTTGACGGCTGTCTTTGAGCCAGTCATAGACGACAACCATGGCAACGCGCATAATCACCAGTCCTGAAAGGCTCAACAATATGTCAAACAACAGAGTGATCCAGATCGCTGGAAATGTCGGGCCAGCGACACCCAAAGCCAATATAACTGCGATCCCAATTCCCTTGAAAACAACGGCGACACTCAAACGGCCCAAACCCCGCAAGGTGGCGTGACGGATGATTGATTTGTGGGTTTGGAGCAACACGAACGCGATCCAGGAAAAGACAACGGATCCTCCGAGCCACCAGCCGATTGTTTTCCAGATAAGGGCTTCGGCACCCAAAAGAATGCTTGCAACTAACAGCGAGATGATAGAGGCCCCGACCGAAACCAACAGGTCCAATGCAAGAATCAACCGTGAACTGATATAACGATCCAGTCGCAGTTTTTCAATTAAACGATACATGATCTGATGTATGAATTTTATTGGGTTGTAATTCAAAAACAGCGTGCGATCTTGGCGGATTCCGGATCCGTGAAAGGGCTTATTCGCCTCCGTGGCCAAACTCTCGGTCGAAATCAGCCAGGTGGCGGATCAGCTGCGCCTTGCTCTTCTTGGGCGATTTCTCCGCGAGCCAGGGATCGATCAGGGCGTGCGCCTGATCGTAGTAGAGCCGATTGTCCGTGCACCCATAGAGCGTCACGAGCAAGAGGGCCCGGGATTGCTCGGCCCGCACGGCCGGCAGCATCTTCTGGATCGCCACGAGTTGACTCTCGCGCTTCGACGTTTCGTCGAGAATCGTGTAGGCCTGTAGCAGCAGGGCATAGAGTTTGCTGCGCATGATGTCGGATTCGAGCGTCAGACACCCGTACTCCTGCAGTACCTCGGTGGCGATTCGGCGATCCTCGTCTGCGCCTTTCCCGGCCAGATGCCTGCACAGGGCGTCGTGGATCCGGTCGAGGAGTTTGCTGTTGTTCAGTCGGGAGTAATAACTCGGGGTTTCGGCATTCAGTTCGACCACCTCATACTCCCCGGGCTGGACCTTCAGCAGCGGGACGCACATCCAGTTGTCGATCGAGACCAGGATCTCCTTGTGGCGTGTGGGGGTGTTTGTGACGACTTTGGCCTCAATTCCCGCAAAACGCCCTTCCGTGATACGAATCCGGTCACCTTTGACCAGCCAGGCGGGGTCTGCGGTGCAGATCGGTATTGGCTCGGCATACGAACGCGCAATCCATTGAAGATCACGCATGGCCTTGTCGGTCAGATAGGGGTAGTGGTAGCTCTCCTTGCTGTCCTTAACGCGCGGGAGCAGGTTGTATTGGGGCAGGCGCTGCTTGATCCGGTAGATTTCGCACTCCGACGCGTGTACGAACAGGTAGTTGTACAACAGCGAACGTCGGGTTGTCACCAGCCGCCCGTTCATCTTTCTGGCCTCGACAAGAACCGGTGCAAAGTACTCGAACAGAGGCTCGTTGTCGCGCCGCCTGCGGGTCAGTTCGCGATCCAGCTCCTCGGTCATGGCCCGGCTGCTGGTCGGGTAGACCATCACGTACCAGCGCACGATATGGCGGTTCTGGGCCTCGGAAACCGGGGTTGCGGCGGATTCGGTTGGATCGGCGGTTCGGGTGAGTGCGGACGACACGGATTTTGCCATTCTTTTCGGGAGATTGCGCTCCGCGACCTCGTCAGGCTAAATGTAATAGCCTGACAAATAGTAAATTGCGTATTTCTTTTGAGTGATGCTTAAAAATTTCATACAGTTTCGCACGTGTGTTTCAACCGCACATAATCCCGCACTTCTTTTGCTTTCCCGTAATAGAATTACCTCCCGTTTATGCGGGAGTAAGGTCTCTATTTAAGAAACCATACGTGACCTAAATTGTTTAGCAGTCAAAAGCATACGAATATTGACCGTTTCACCATCCATTCGGGAGGTGTATTTTGTGTAGAATTATGGCACAATCGGCCTCTGGCATATCTGGAATGCGGTTCTTGAAACCATTGGCAGGACCTGGCGCGAAGTGATAGTTTTAAAGTTCGGAGTATGAACTAAATAAAGACCTCACAAGACAATGTTACAAGGATGAGAAATGTGCTGTTTTTTTTTGTTCTGAGTCCCATTTTTTTTACCTTTGCGGCAGTGATGTGTGATTTCTTAAATAGAGACGTGAGATTTTGGAAGGTGGACTCGGCAGATCGATGGGATTCTGTTGGCCCAAAATTTTCACGAATGTTTCTATTTTAGGTTCAATCGTCTGAATGTCAGCACATTAAATTCGTGCATTGGCAAGGCCGGGATTTGCCCGTGAATGAGATGAATCTCCGGTCATTTTCACTTTCGACTGCAAATCATGGCAAGTTCGAACAAGATCGGTTGGAACTGGACAGATTCGGTCTCGGAGCAACTCCGTGCCAGAAAGAACAGCAATGCCGTCAGATGGTATGTGCTGGCCCTTCCGACGTCGCGTCAAGGCCACTATCAGGGGAATCCGGCCCGGGCCCTGCGGATGGAGCTGGAGCGCCGGACTCGAAACGGAGAGCCGGTTTTCGAATACTTTGCCCCTTCGTATGTCGAGGTTCGGAAACAACACGGGGAGTTGGTCCGCACGAACCATCCGCTGCTCTACAACTACGTCTTCATCCACGCCTCGGAGGCGGAGATCTACCGGATGAAACGTTTCTTGCCTCAGTATAACTTCCTGCCCCGTGTCCGCGAGAAGGACGATGCCTACTATCCCTACCTTTCGGACGAGGCGATGGAGAACCTGAAGTGGGTGGCTGCCTCCTATTCTGACGTGCTGCCGGTCTACACGCCCGGCCCCGAACGACTGATGAAGGGCGACCGGATCCGCATCACCGAGGGGCAGTTCAAGGGGGTTGAGGCCAGCGTCATCATTCAGCCTGGAGGGGGCCGCAAGGAGGT